>Ga0224524_1000185_pt1 | contig 27904 bp, 22 predicted proteins | sample CFST75metaG_FD_179895 | JGI IMG/M metagenome (GOLD analysis project Ga0224524, IMG submission 179895) | Peat soil microbial communities from Stordalen Mire, Sweden - C.F.S.T75 | ecosystem: Environmental > Terrestrial > Soil > Wetlands > Peat | place: Sweden: Norrbotten County, Stordalen Mire... | reverse complement strand
CTATCGGATCCGTAAAAAGAATGTCTTTCTTCCTTGCAGAGTTGACAGTAAGTCCTAATGCAAGAAGATCAGCTTCTCCCGATTTAAGGAGACTGAGAGCATTATTTATATGATTTTCCGTTATGATATCAAGGTCAATGCCAAGATGGTCAGTGAAGGCTTTCAATAGCTCATAGTTAAATCCCATTGGTTCTCCCTTGTAAATAAAATAATTGATTGAATTATAATCAGTAACTGCTACAAGCTTACCCCTTTTAATAATGGAATCAAGATCAGGGGAAAGATTGTTACTAATATGGGAAATGATGGGTCGATTGGTGCAGGAAGTCAAAACTGCTACCAGAATTGCGATTAGAATTGTAAACTTTTTTACCAAATATGTTGTATTAGTTAAACATGCACTTTTTTATTAAAAAGCGGGTGCAAAGATACAACAATTCTTTAATTATAAAAGGTCCAGGCCAGACCATATCTTAACATCCTGGTATTCTGAGGATAAGATGGTGCCATGAAGTAATTATATCCCATAAAACCTGAATTTACATGGTCTAACATCACGAAGATTCTGGTTCTTATAATCTTGACGTTGAGGAAAACATTTATGTACGGATAATCCCCCGTCTTCAAGAAATCCTGATTGTAGAACCTTCCCGTGGACGGCATCCAGGCATAAGAATAATAAGGCGTATTATAGAAAACTTCAGCTCCGATTTGCGTATTCAGTTTTCCGTTAGTCTGTTTAAACCTTAAAAGGTGCTCAAAATAGACTGCTGAGCGAACCGATAGAAGCGGAAGATCTAGTACATCAGTGTTACTGCTTTTCTGCACAAGAAGATCGGTTGCCAGGTGGAATTTCCAAGCCCGGAATTCTTTCCTTGCCGTTATTGCAGCAACCGAAAGCCCCCCGGAATGCTGGGCAGGAAGCGCGGATTTATCAAAATATGTATAATTGTCTATTATCGCGTAATTGAATTTCAGCTCGGTTTTGCGTGCCGGAAAGGAAAAATCAGTTCCCAGGTCCGTTCTGAATTCCTTGTTCAGATTATTGTTCCACTCAAAATTGTTGCTCCCCCAACTGTTGTACCAGAATGAAGGCTGCCTGTTCATGATATCGCCGGTAATATTCCAAGACGCGATGCCTTTTTTCCAGTAGAACGCCTTCGATATCCTGCCGCCGAGGGTGAAATCACCTATCCGGTATCCTGTCAGGAAAAGTTCTCCATTAGCCACCCACATAAACTTTCCTCCGATGTCGCTGTAGAGCTTGCCAACCAGAACATTGCTGCTCCTGTTCCAGTGAGCTGTATCAGCCAGGGAAGCTGTATGAGTAGGCATAATCTGACTGAATCTGAAAAGCTCATTCCTGATCCCAAAACCGCCGCCAAGCCTGAACTTCCTTGTTTCATCGGTAGTAAAATCAAATCTCACAGTGTTCTTCAGGCTTCGTGCATAAAGAGAATCAAAGGTTACGGTTTTACTTATATATATATTCGCAGTATCATAAAAACCAGATTCCGGATTTTTATCAGAATAAGTTCTTTTGTTGATCTCCCATTGAAGGATGTGGGAAAATGTGCCGCTGAGTCCCAGGAAACCGCCACTCCTCTTCCCGGTGCTATCTACAGTAATATTTCCTCCGATCTTATATTTCTGGACCAGGAGAAAGTTCCTGTTCCTGAGAACAGCATTGGCCGCATCCAGCGATCCAAGCTTTACCGGGATATCCCTTCCTGTGAAAAGTTTGAGAACGCCGGTACTATCAATACCTCCGTTTTCCCATGAGGTCAGGTTATTTATCCCCGCAGCAAAATATAGCTTATATTTCGGACCGGCGTATGAAATGTGAAATGTAAATGTCTTGTCTTCAGCTCTCTGGTAATTATACTGTCCCAGGCTGTAAATAATATCGTAAATAAACCCAAAATTGAGGTACCTGTTGATATTCTGTGAATGGCGCACCCTGAAAGTCTGCTCAGATGTTTCCCTTGGCGCTCCGAATGTCCATACGACTTCAGTGAATGGCAATTGTGTATCCATAAAGACAGTCCGGTCGGGTGTGTACATGATTGGGTAGTAATTTGAATAAAGGTATTTATCAGGATCGGTGATCCGGTCAAAGAAATTCAGCTGATAAAAAGGAAGGCCATAGTTTCCAAGCGTTGCATTCATTGATGAAAACCTGTCCGAAATCCTGTATCTGTGGAATAATGAAAAAACAGTATCAATCGGAATGGTAATCTCATCCGTATAATCGGAAGAGAGGGTCCATTCCCTTATTGTTTTTTGCTTTGGCGTATTTTCCTTTTGTGCAGATAATCCGGCCCACGATAACAGAAACAACAATATCGTAAATGCTCTTTTCATCAGCACAAATATAGAAAAAAACCGGAGGCCTTATCAAAAGTACTTTGTGCTCTTCGTGCGAACTTTGTGCTCTTGGTGGTTAAACTGAAAGAATAACCACAAAGAACACAAAGGAAACCACAAAGAAACACAAAGGGAAGAATCTCAAGTTCTTCACTCCGGGAACAGCCAAATCAGGTTATTCACTTAAAAGCAGTTCAGTCGACATTGTCGTTCAAATAGGCATTGTTTTCGCGAAGAACAGGTCCCTCCTCATCATCGGAAGTAAGAGTGAACTTGGACAGTTTGCTCTCAGATGTAACTTCAGGAGAACCGACAAGCATATTCCTTCTGATATATGCCGGAACATCCTCAAAAGTATCTATATTCTCCTTCATAGTCTTGTTGGATAGTCCCTCCTTCTTGAGAATATTCTGCATATGCTTTACCTTCTTTAGTGTTGCCTCAGGCTTTTCAAGGTTCTCATCCTCATTTTCGCGGTTTCTGTCTCTCATAACCGCATTATCTTCAGCTTTGCTCAGGTTGAAATCGAGTTCACCTTGCGACTCTTCCTCAAAATCGGCTATTATGGAGCAGTGCTTCCCTTTTTCATGCACAGTGAAATTTTCTTCAACCCTTTCAGGAATTATTTTTGGCGGGACAAGGCCGGCATTCTCGAGCATCTCGACTTTTTTCTGCTTTTTAGCCTTATAGGGCTGGAAAATGCTGTTGGCCTCAAAACCTGTTGCGATGACTGTTACACTTATATTTTCTGTAAGGGTTTCATCCTGCGATAAGCCCCTTATTATCAAAGCATCTTCAGAGGCTGCCTCATACATGTAATCCGTAATCTCACCCAGCTCATCCATTGTGAGTTCATGTTCGCCTGTCCCAGAGCTGATATTTATAAGTATGCTTTTTGCCCCGGTAATGTCGTTCGAGTTAAGCAGAGGCGATGCCAGTGCGTTCTCAATGGCTTTGATTGCCCTGTTTTCCCCAGCCGCAGTTCCCATGCCCATGATAGCCACGCCGGAGTCTTTCATAACTGTCTCCACATCTGCGAAGTCGACATTTATATATCCTGTCACGGTAATTATCTCAGCAATGCCTTTTACGGCAGTGGTCAGAATATCGTCAGCCTTTGCAAAAGCACTGGAAACACCCTGATTGCCGTAGATCTCTCTCAGTTTTTCATTATTGATAACAAGAAGCGAATCGACATGATCCTTCAGCTCAGTAATACCGTCAATGGCATACCTGATGCGCACCTTCCCTTCCGATTTGAATGGAATTGTGACAACTGCAATTGTAAGCAGTCCCGCTTCCTTGCAGGCTTTGGCAATCACCGGGATTGCCCCGGTTCCGGTACCACCGCCCATCCCTGTCGTGATAAATACCATCCTGGTATTTCCTCCCAGGGCATCCATTACATCTTCAATGTTCTCGAGCGCAGCCCTTTTACCCTTCTCAGGCTGGCTTCCGGCCCCCATTCCCTCGGTAAGTGATTCGCCGATCTGTACTTTTACCGGGACCTGGCTTTTTGCAAGGGCCTGATGATCAGTATTGCATACGATGAAATTCACATCCCTGATACCCTTTTCAAACATGTGATTTACGGCATTATTTCCACCGCCGCCGATTCCCAGGACTTTTATGATGGATGATCTTTCCACAGGCAGATCAAAGTTCATTATATCGTCAGGCATAGTTGTATTTTTTAATTTGTTTGTGAACAGCAAAAAATGATATTAAAAACCATATTTGACCTCTTTAATTTATTGCTGAATCCTCAACCTCAAACATTTTAGACATCATCATTCTTATCTTTTCAGTCAGTGAGGTCTTCGGTTCTTCCTGATATTCAACGGGGGCTTCTTCCTTATTGGTCATAGCCTCCTCACCGGTTTCAACTTCAACCTTCGGAGGTCTTACAAATTCTTCCTGCTTCCCGGCACTGAAAGATTTTTTGTATGTTTCAATATAATCAAAGCCCCTCATTATGAGACCTACTGCTGTTGCATACATCGGCTGATTTATTTCATTCTTCCCGGTTCCTGCAAGATGCTCATTCGGCAGCCCGATCCTGACATCCATAGCTGTCTTGAATTTCATGAGCTGGGGAAGATGCCTGAGCATGGCCCCGCCTCCGGTGATTACAACGCCAGCTGCAAGCTTATCGGCATATCCTGAATTCTGAATTTCGAAATTGACAAAATCTATTATCTCTTCCATTCGCGACTGAATGATATATGCAAGGCTCCTGAAAGAGATCTCCTTTGGTTCGCGGCCGCTTATCCCCGGAATTGAAACAACCTTGTCCTCCGGAGCTATGTCGCCGAGAGCAGACCCGTACTGTATCTTAAGCTGTTCAGCATGTCTCTGCAGAATAGCACATCCCTCTTTGATATCTTTTGTAACAACGTTCCCGCCGAGTGGTATTACTGCAGTATGGCGTATGATATTATCATAGTAAACTGCCACATCGGTAGTTCCGCCTCCAATATCAACCAGTACAACTCCGGCTTCCTTCTCATCATCGGTAAGCACTGCATCTGATGAAGCTAGTGGTTCAAGAATCATATCCTTGACAGTTAGATTTGCTTTCCTTACGCACTTTTCGATGTTCTTTGCAGCTGCAACCTGCCCGATGACAATATGGAAATTTGCTTCCAGCCTCCTGCCGCACATCCCTATAGGGCTTTTCACCCCGGTCTCATTATCCACTATGAAATTCTGCGGGATGACGTGAATGATCTCTTCACCAATATCAATATGGATCTTATGCATGTCCTCAATAAGCCTGAAGACCTCCTCCTTCTTGATTTCGTCTTCATAGTTATCGCGTGTTATATAGCCGCGGTTCTTCATGCTTTTGATATGCTGGCCGGCTATGCCGACAAACACTTCTGAAAAGATTATTCCTGATCTTTTCTGCACATCATCAACGGTGGTCTGGATTGCATTTACGGTATCTTCAATGTTCAATACCACACCTCTTTTCACGCCTTTTGAAAGCGCTTTGCTCAACCCGAGAATTTCGATTTTGCCGTTCTCGTTTTTCTTACCGACGATTGCCACTATTTTTGTGGTCCCAATGTCGATTGCTGCTACATACTGTTCTTTTTTATTCATAGGAGTTAAATATGGTTTCTAATTATCTTTTCTTGCAAACTATCTGGTCCTTGAATTCAAGGTTTATCGCGGAATATTTATTCCATCCGACTTCAGGAAGAACCTGGTCATAAAAAGCGGCCAGGTTTCTGAGTTTCCCCTTGTAGTTTTCAAATGTGCCAAGGTGAATAATATGATTCCCAACCCTTGGTATCAGGTCAATTTCATTATTATCGTCCACATAGATCTGGTCAATTTGTGCTGACCAGAAAGAATCGTTATTTATGTAATTGACAAAACTGAACATGTCTTTTAATATTGAATGCCTTATACAGGTATCTAGAACACTCAGGCTGTCGAGCATGGCCCCGGTTATATTGACATTCCCTTCGACAATATGAACCCGTGGGGTATATAAATTCCTCCTTCTGAATACATAGCCCTGATCATCTACAAAATAATCTCCGCCGTCGGCCGGCATAACCCTCATTATTGGGTTCCGCTGATCTGCAAATACATGTAGCCCGCCGTCAATAGTCAGGTAAACTTCTGCAGTTTTTAACTCATGAAGTACGTTTATCCTGTTTTCGATATCGAAGGTTGAAATATCCTTCAGTTTCTTTCCGATAATCATGCTGTTGTTGCCGTAAACCAGGTTCATCAGCTGTCTTTTTGTCACAAAATGGTAATCGGCTGAATCTTTAATATCTATTATAATTCTGCTGCATGGTTTTGAATTTGATGATGATGCAAGGTATACAGGCATTACAATAAGGTATAATACCGGCACTATCAATAATATTTTCTTCAGCCTGTTCATCTTTCTCTCAGCTCTTTAAGCCACTTTTCAATCGGTTCAACTAGTCTGTCAATATCCCCAGCCCCGATTGTAACCAGAACGTCAAGCTCGTTTATATTCAGCTTACCGGGAATTTCATTCATCTCCATCATGAATTTATTCGCAAGCTTCATCCTTTTGAATATCATTCCTGACGATACCCCTTCAATAGGTTTTTCCCTGGCAGGGTAGACAGGAAGAAGAATCACCTCATCTAGTTTGTCAAGGATGGCTGCAAAACCATCGGCATGATCGCGGGTGCGGGTAAAAAGATGCGGCTGAAAAATGGCTGTTATTTTTCTTCCGCTGAAGTACTCCCTCGCAGATGTTATGAATGCCCTGATCTCTTCGGGATGATGGGCATAGTCATCGATATAAGCAAGTCCCGGTATGTTTAACCTGATATCAAATCTTCTTCGTACCCCCTGGAAAAGAATAATTGCTTTCCGCATTTCACTTTCATTAACGCCGCATTTCAATGCAACAGCGATCGCAGCCGTGAGGTTCTCTATATTGATTATTCCCGGGAATGGGAAATGCAGATCATTAAATATTCCTTCAGGAGTCTCTATATTGAAGGAATAATAATCCCCTTTGTGCTCAACATTGAAATACCTGTAATCTGAACCTGGCTCCTTCCCGTATGTCAGGCAGGTTATTTCTTCCGGCGGAATTATCTTACCCTTTAGCCTGCAATTGTAAATAAGCGTTCCGCCATGCCTTATCTTTCTGCAGAAAATATTATAGGCGTCGATCATCGTCTTATGATCGCCATAAATTTCAAGATGATCAGGGTCCATTGCCGTCACTACGGCCATTATCGGGCTAAGCCTGTGGAACGACCTGTCGTATTCATCAGCTTCCATCACAGTGAACCTGCTTTCACCAAGAATGAGATTTGAATTATAGTTTTTAGATATCCCTCCCAGAAATGCCGAACAATCGACATGTGATTGTTTCAGCAGGTGGGCGATCATTGTGGAAATTGTCGTTTTGCCGTGAGTTCCAGCGACAGCAATAGTATCTGTCTCCAGTGATATGGCTCCAAGGATCTCTGATCTCTTATAAATCGTGTACCCATTCTTCCTGAAATATGAGAGTATTTTATTTTCGTCAGGGATTGCAGGAGTATAAACTACAAGGACTTTCCCTTTATCATCTGCAGCCTTATAAAGATCAGGTATGGACTCGATTTCATCAATAAAAGAAATGGCACAACCATTCGATGTGAGGCTGTCGGTTATCATGCCGGAGATCCTGTCATAACCGGCAATATCATATCCTCCCTTTCTGAAATACAATGCAAGGGCGCTCATGCCGATCCCGCCGATCCCGACGAAATACATTCCTTCTATGGTGCTGAAATCAATCATGCTTCAGCCAGTTTTAAAACTTCATTCGCAATTCTTATGGCAGCATCCCTGTCAGCCATCATCTTGATGTTCGCAGAAAGGGACTTTCTCTCTTCATGATCCGATATAAGCCTGATTGCCACATCGGCCAACAGGTTTACGGCTTCATTATCCCTGATCATTATTGCAGCATTCCTGTATGTTAAAGCCAGTGTATTTTTTGTCTGATGATCTTCTGCAACATTGGGTGAAGGCACCAGTATTACGGGTTTCCCTACCAGGCACAGTTCAGATATTGTTCCGGCACCTGCTCTCGAAATAATGATGTCGGCAGCGGCAAATGCATAGTCCATTCTGTTTATAAAGTCATGCACGGCAATGTTAGGATATGTTGATCCAGAAACCAGTGCATTGATCTTTTCGAAATAATTCTTTCCTGTCTGCCAGAGCCACTGACATTCAGATGATGCGATTTTTTGTATGTTTTCCGATAGGCTTCTGTTTATAGTTCCGGCGCCCAGTGATCCACCCAGCACCAATATTACCGGAATGTCTTTTTTGAGCCCGAAGAAATCAAGAGCCTCGTTTTTAAGAAAATCAATATCATCAAAATTCTGCCGTACCGGATTGCCGGTTTTGATTATTTTAGAGGCAGGAAAATATTTCTCCATGCCATCGTAGGCAACGCAGATCACTGAAGCTTTTTTCGCAAGCAGTTTGTTAGTAACCCCTGCATAGCTGTTCTGTTCCTGCAACAGAGTAGGGATCCCCACCCTCCCTGCCTGCATTAGAACCGGTCCGCTTGCATAACCTCCCACACCTACAACAACATCAGGATTGTATTCCCTGATTATCATCCGGGCCATGAAAAGGCTCTTTATTAATTTATACAGCACAACAATATTTTCCGGAGAGAGGCTGCGGATAAATCCCCTGATCGGAAGTCCGGCAATTTTATATCCGGCAGCAGGAACCTTTTCCATTTCCATTCTTCCTTCAGCTCCTACAAAAAGGATTTCAATCCCGGGATCAATTCTCCTGAGTGCATTGGCAACCGAAATGGCAGGAAAAATATGCCCGCCTGTGCCGCCTCCGCTTATAATTACCTTCTTATGCATTTGCAGCTTCATAAATTTTCTCACCTTCTTCTACCTGTTCTTCCTCAGGCAATTCCTCTTTTTTGATTCTTGCATTGGCAACGCGGCTTACACTCAGTATTGCGCCAATCGAAAAGCTCATTACCAGCACTGATGTCCTTCCCCAGCTTACCATCGGAAGTGTTTGTCCCGTTACGGGGAAAAGTCCGACAGCAACCATCATATTCATCATTGCCTGAACGACCATCATTACTATCAGCCCCAGCACCAGATAGGCCGGGAATGCTGTTTCGCATTTTTTGGCAATGGTTATTCCCCTGAATAATAATATCATATAGGCAAGAATAAGCGGGATTGCTCCCAGGAACAATCCGTATTCCTCTATTATAATAGCAAAGATGAAATCGGAATTTGATTGCGGGAGCATGTTCCTCTGGGTGCTGTGACCCGGAGCTTTCCCGAATAATCCTCCGGTTGATATTGCTATTTTGGCCTGATTTGACTGGTAATCATCGTCTCCTTCTCCGCTTCCGGAAATATAATGCTCGATCCTGTTCTTCCAAACCTTTACTCTGTTGTCTTTAGATACGACAGTAAGCACCATTGCAAAGAGTAATACTCCTACGATAGCCATTCCCAAGTATGACAGGAGGAATTTAAATGGCACCCTTCCAATATATAGTATTATTATACTGATGCCAAAGATCATCATGGCCGTCGACAGGTTTTCAGGCATTATAAGGGCACAGATGATCGCAATCGGCATCATCAGGTATTTTGTCACAAGCATAAAGTCGTTAAGCTGACCCTGGTACTTTGCAAGTGTACGGGCCAGGTATATCACCAGAGCCACCTTTGCAATATCTGATGTCTGGAGACGGAATCCGGTACCCGGTATCACAAGCCACCGTGTTGCCTCATTTACCCTGGCGCCAAAGACAAATGTAAGTACCAGAAGCCCCGCTGAAACAATAAGGAATATTCCAGCCAGTGATGAATAGATTCTGACAGGCAGATAAGAAACAAAGATAATAATAGCCAGGCTCAGCATGAGCATAATGAACTGACTCCTAAGGAAATATGTAGTATTGCCATGATAGCTTTTAAATGCGACATTTACAGACGAGCTATAAACGGCCAGCAGCGAATAGATCATAAATAGAGCAATAAGGCCCCAAATAGCCCTGTCGCCTTTAAATGTCTTTGTCAGCCAGCCCTGCTGCATTTTATTCTGTTATTAAAGATTTCTTACAGCTGCCTTAAACTGTCTTCCCCTGTCTTCATAGTTATTGAACAGGTCAAAACTTGCACAGCAAGGTGAAAGCAATACTGTCTCGCCCTTCTTTGCAAGATAATATGAAGATCTTACAGCCTCTTCCATCGATGTTGTCTCAACAATGGTTGGTACTTTATCCTTAAAGGCTTCGATAATCTTCTTGTTATCTTTGCCAAGGCATACAACCGCCTTAACCTTCTCTTTCACTACCGGAAAAAGCTCTGAATAATCGTTCCCCTTATCGACACCGCCCACAATCCAGATTACATCTGTTTCCATACATTCAAGAGCATACCATGTGGAATTCACATTTGTAGCCTTCGAATCGTTAATAAAATTGATACCGCTAACCTTGAAGACAGGTTCAAGCCTGTGCTCGACTCCCTGAAAATCGGTAAGAGACTCTCTGATCACGTCTTTCCGGATGTTCAGTACTTTGCCAGCAATGGCAGCAGCCATTGAGTTGTAGGTGTTGTGACGGCCTTTAAGAGCAAGTTCGTGAATGGTCATAAGGTTGGTTTTACGTGGGTAATCAATAATTAATTCGTTATCTTCGATATATGCGGTCATATTCTTGCGTGATATGTCAGAAAAAGCCATCATGGTCCCGCCGTATTCCTTCTTTGCCAGCTCAGCTCTTATTACCGGATCATCGGCCCAGTAAATGAAAAAATCCGATTTCTGCTGGTTCTGTGTTATCCTGAACTTAGAATCTATGTAATTCTGAAAATTATAACCGTACCTGTCAAGGTGATCAGGTGTTATATTCATCAGGATCGCGATCTCTGCCCTGAAGTCAAACATGCCATCGAGCTGAAAGCTGCTAAGCTCAATAACATAATAATCGTAAGGCCCTTCGGCCACTGCCATGGCAAAACTGTTTCCGACATTACCGGTCATGGCTACATTCTTCCCTGCTTTCTTAAGCATGTGAAAGAGAAGGTTTGTGACGGTTGTCTTACCGTTACTGCCTGTAACACATATTTTTACAGCCTTCGTATATCTTCCGGCAAATTCGATCTCGGAAATAATATGTGTCCCCTTTTCACGTAGTTTCAGAACTACAGGAGTATTCTCTTTTATCCCCGGACTTTTTATTACCTCATCAGCGGAGAATATCTTCTTTTCTGTATGAGTTCCCTGTTCCCATTTTATGCCGTGTTTATCAAGCATTTCTTTGTACTGATCCTTAATCACGCCATTGTCGGATACAAAGACATCAAATCCTTTCTTAAGTGCCAATACTGCTGACCCTACGCCGCTCTCACCTGCTCCCAGTATCACAATTTTCTTTTTCATTCAGCTATCTGATCTTTAATGTCACTATGCTTAAAACAGCGAGTATTATTGCCACTATCCAGAACCGCGTGACTATTTTCGGCTCCGGAAATCCCATTTTCTGATAATGATGATGCAAAGGCGCCATGAGGAAAATTCTCCGGCCTTCACCATATTTTCTTTTTGTTCTCTTGAACCATGCCACCTGCATAACAACAGAAAGATTTTCAACAAGAAATATCCCGCAGAGAATTGGGATGAGAAGTTCCTTCCTTATGATTATTGCAAAAACTGCTATTATCCCTCCAAGTGCCAGCGAGCCGGTATCTCCCATGAATACCTGTGCCGGGTAAGAGTTATACCACAGGAAGCCAATTGTGGCCCCGATAAATGCTGCGGCAAAAATTACAAGCTCCTCTGATTGGGGAATAAACATTATATTAAGATATCTGGCATAGATGAAGTTGGACGAGACATATGCCAGTATTGCCAGTGCAACACCAATTATTGCTGAAGTGCCTGTCGCCAGCCCATCTAATCCGTCAGTCAGATTGGCGCCATTTGAAACTGCTGTAAGGATGAATATAACGATAAGAACATATACGATCCAGGTAAGAGGCTGGCGCAAGGGACCTTTGACGAATGAGACCAGCCATTTATAATCAAACTCGTTATTTTTTACAAATGGGATGGTGGTCTTCGTAGACTTCGTCTCCATCGTATTCCCGGAAGTAACTGTTTTCGGCGCAGGCTGTTCTGTAAGTTCTATTCTCTGTCTGGTTGTCAGGTTAACGTTAGTGACCTTTTCTGCGATCACCACATCCTTGCTGAAAAACAGTACAAGTCCAACAACGATGCCGAGGCCCACCTGCCCGATTATTTTAAATCTGCCTGCCAGTCCATCCTTGTGCTTTTTGAATATCTTGATGTAATCGTCAATAAACCCGATTAACCCAAGCCAAACAGTCGTCAGGAGCATCAGGAGAACATATATATTATCAAGCTTTGCAAAGAGAAGGGTCGGAACTACGATCGAAGCAAGAATAATAATCCCGCCCATTGAAGGAGTGCCTTTTTTCTGGTACTGTCCTTCGAGTCCAAGATCCCTGACCATCTCACCAATTTGTTTTTTCTGAAGAAGCAGAATCACTTTTTTCCCGATCATTAGGGAGATGAAAAGCGAAGTTATAATTGCAGCAGCCGACCTGAAGGATATATAGGTGAACACCCCGGCTCCCGGAATGTGCAGTTTATGAAGATATTCAAACAAATAATATAACATTTTTTCAAATATTATTTCTGCATTAATGCTTTCTTAAGCTCTTCCCTGTCGTCAAAATGGTGCTTCACCCCCTTTATATCCTGATATGTCTCGTGCCCTTTACCTGCAACTAATATCACATCTCCCTTGTTTGCGAGCATGACTGCAGTCTTAATTGCCTCACGCCTGTCGCAGATCCTTAATGTTTTTCCTTTCAGCCCGGGAATAATTCCGGCTTCCATATCATTAAGTATCATATCGGGATCTTCAGTCCGGGGATTATCGGAAGTCAGGATGACTTTTGTGCTGCCTTCGGCCGAAATAGCAGCCATTTCAGGCCTTTTTGTCTTGTCGCGGTCCCCGCCGGCTCCGACAACCGTTATGAGCTGTATGTTTTTTTCCCTGATCTTGTTAAGGGTGCCGATTACATTTAAAAGTGCATCAGGTGTATGGGCATAATCCACAATTCCCGTTATCCCCCCCTGTGACCTTATAACTTCCAGCCTTCCTGCGACAGGTGTCAGATTGCTCAGAATAGTTAGGATATTTTTCCTGTCTGCGCCAAGAAGTTCCGAGGCTGCAAATACGGCCAGAAGGTTAGATGCGTTAAAATCGCCTACAAAACGAGTCCACACTTCTTCTCCCATTATCTTAAGCAGCATCCCTTCAAAGCTTTGCTCAATCAGGGTGCACCTGAAATCAGCAGCTCCCTTTACTGAGAATGTGTAATGACTTGCCTTGCAGTTCTGAAGCATGACCTTCCCGTTTTTATCATCTGCATTCACGAGAGCAAAAGCATTCGCTGGCAGCGAGTCGAAGAATTTCTTCTTTGCTGCAAGGTAATTGTCAAACGTTTTATGATAGTCGAGATGATCATGAGTGAGATTAGTGAAAATGCCGCCTGCAAATTTCAATCCGGAAATCCGCCGCTGATCAGCAGAATGTGAGCTTACTTCCATGAAAGCATAATCGCACCCTGCCTCAACCATCTCAGCCATCACACTGTTAAGCTGAACAGGATCCGGTGTAGTATGAGTTGCAGGAAGCTCTTTGCTTACTACATAATTACAAACAGTCGAAAAAAGGCCGCACCTGTGACCCAGGCTGGTAAACATTTTATAGAGCAATGTAGCTATGGTCGTCTTTCCGTTTGTGCCGGTGACACCAAGAAGCTTTAATGATGATGAAGGGTTGCCGAAGAAATTTGAAGCAGCCTGTCCGAGAGCCTCTGCCGAATCAGTTGTTTTTACCCATGTAACTTTCTTATCAGGAGCGGCAGGAAGTGTTTCGCAGATAATTGCTGATACTCCTGATTTGACTGCTCCGTCGATAAAACCGTGCCCGTCGTTCTTTGATCCCTTTACCGCAACGAACAGTGACCCTTTCGTTACGTTGCGTGAATCAAAGGTGATATCATCAATCCCTGTCCTATCGTTCCCTGTAAGAGAAACTACCTTAATTCCTTTTAATATTTTTTCAAGATCCATAATTCTACATGTTCATATCAAGGGAAACTACCTGTCCTTCAAAATATCTGGCTCCGTGTTCAGGAGATTGCCTCTGCACTTTACCTTTGCCGCTGAACTTGACTCTGTAACCTGAATTCTCGAGAAGATAAATTGCATCTCTGAGGCTCATTCCGCGAACATCCGGCACGAGTCCTTCAACGACCTTAATTCCAACCAGACTGACCGTATCGCCACTCTCCCTTGTTGCCACCCAGTCAGTTTTTGCAGTTCGTTTGTATCTCACATCCAGTTCCTTCAGAACATCATTTATATCCTCGCGGTACCCGTTTCCTGCTTCCGGTGCAACAGGTTTTATATCGTCGTTATCGGTTTTATAATCCCTGAAAAAATTTGTTGCATAGATTTTATCAGATATTTCCTTGAAAACCGATCCGGCAACAACATTACCATAGTAGACCCCGTTTGAAGGAGCGTTTACCACAACGATGCATGAGTAGAGAGGATTCTCTGCAGGGAAATAACCGACAAATGAGGCCTGATATGATATTCCTCCGTTTGACTTATAACCCGATTTTCCCCTTGCTATCTGTGCTGTTCCTGTTTTACCTGCAATCTTGTAATTAGGATTCCTGAGGTTTGTTGCTGTTCCGCGCTCAACCACTCCCTCCATCATTGCTTTAGCCTTTCTGATTGTAGATCTGGATGCAATTGAATTTATAATGACATCCGTATTGTAGTGTCTCAGGATATTCCCGTTGCGCATTATTGCAGTAACGAAGCGGGGTTTCATCATCCTGCCATTATTGGCTATTCCGTTGTAGAACGTAAGCACCTGCAGGGGAGTGAGCTGAACTTCATAGCCATGCGCCATCATCGGAAGGGATATCCCCGACCATAATTTATCGCCCGGGTACCTTATCAGCGGTGATCCTTCTCCCTTCAGCTGAATATCAAGTTTTTTATTCAACCTCATTGCATAAAGCCTGTTGACAAAATCCTTGGGGTTGTTTTTGTAATGCTCGTAAATAAGCTTGGCAGTTCCGACGTTTGAGGATTTTTCAAAAACCTGTTTGACGGTGAGTTTGCCTAATCCTTTATCTTCGTGGTCGCGTATTATCTTATTGTAGTATTTTACAGTGCCGTCACCTGTATCAACAACATCACCTGTGTCGATAACACCGTCTTCAATTGCAGCCATGAGTGACGGTAGCTTAAATGTTGAGCCTGGTTCGGTGCTCTCGGCAATAGCATAATTGTAGTATTCGTGGTAGTTACCGTCGTCCCCCTTCTCGAGATTGGCAATCGCCTTTATATCGCCTGTCTCAACTTCCATCAATACAGCACATCCATGATCGGCATCATGTTTCTCAAGCTGCTTCATAAGTGCGGTTGATGCGACATCCTGAAGGTCAATATCAATTGTAGTCATAACATCATTGCCGTCTTTTGAGTCGACGCTGCTTGCATTTTCGACTGTTATCCAGTCGCCGCCTGTAAGTCTTTGCTTTACTACAATGCCATTTTTTCCGGCAAGATCCTTGTCGAACGATCCTTCAATCCCAACCTCTGTGCCTTCAGTCCCCAGGTTCAGGTAACCTATAGTACGGGCGGCCAGCTCGTTGTTAGGCAGGATTCTCTTGTTTTCGGCCTGAGCTACCATTCCTCCCTTGTACTGTCCTTCCCTGAAAATAGGAAGCTCTTTGATCTGCCTGAGGGTCTCATAATCAACTTTGCGCTGGATCAGAAAGTACCTGTCGCCCCGTTTTCTGGCATCAGTAATTACAGCTTTCCATCCGGCAGCGGATCTCTGACCAAGAAGTTTTGACAGGCCGGCTGAGAGTCCATTGATACCGCTTGACCATGTCTGTCCTGACATGCCGCTGCTATGGGTATCCATATAAATGGTATAGTAAGGCACGGAGCTTGCCAGAAGTCGACCGTCACGGGCAAGTATATCACCCCTGGTGGCGGGCATTTCGGCAGTCTGATAAACATATTTTTCGCTCATTGCTGCCCATTTCCCATGCTGAACGATCTGCAGGACGAGTATCCTGATGAGGATGGTAATAGCAAGCAGGGCAATTGCAAAATATACAATGCCACTCCTCATTACTATTTCATCCCTAACTGCCATTTTCTATTTCTTATTTACAATTACCTTGTATGGTGGGGTTTTCAATTCTTCAAGTGTAAGTCCTCTTTCCTTTATCAGGTTATATACTTCCGACTGCCGGCTCAGGTTCATAAGGTCGGCAGAAGTTGAAAGCGATTCAGATCTCAGGTCCCTGACTTCACGCTCTGTTTTTGTCAGTTCCCGTGTGATTTTCTCGGCATGAAACCTGTTTCCTATGTAAATTGCAGCAAGCAGAGTAATAAGCAGAAAGTACCAGAGGTTCTTAAGAATGATCCTTTCAGTGACCATTGATCCGCTCAGAAGTTCTTTTATGAAGCTTCCGCTCTTTGCCGGGCTGGCTTTTTTGCCTTCCTTTTCCTTAATCTCTGCCATTTGTTATATTTTTTCAGCCACCCTGAGCCTGGCGCTCCTTGACCTGCTGTTCCTGGCAACCTCGTCATCGCCGGGAGTTATTCCTTTTTTGGTTATCGGCCTGAACGGAGTTTCGGCATTGCCATAAAAATCCTTATTTTCAATACCTTCAAAATTGCCGGTACGCATAAAATTCTTTACTACCCTGTCTTCGAGTGAATGATAGGTAATTACGACCAGCCTTCCTCCCGGGTTAAGCAGATCGAGAGACTGCTGCAACATCTCCTTCAGAAAATCTATCTCATGGTTTACAGCAATCCTAAGTGCCTGGAAAAGCTTCGCATAGAATTTATTTTCCTGCCTTGGCGGTTCAAGCCCTGAAACTGCCAATATAAGATCGCCTGCAGTTGCTACCGGCTTTATTGATCTTGCACTGACAATCTCTTTTGCAATTCTTCTCGAATTGGTCAATTCTCCGTAATTGTAAAAAATATCAGCCAGCGAACTTTCGTCCATTGAAGCGATAAGCCCCGCAGCGGTAACCTGCCCGTTTGTATTCATGCGCATGTCAAGGGGTGCATCATGACGGAAGGTGAATCCCCGAGAAGATTCATCAAACTGGTGAAAAGATACTCCAAGGTCAGCAATGAGTCCGTCAATTGACTTTATACCATTAAATGCCAGGTTGTTTTTCAGGAATCTGAAGTTCTGATTGAGGAATGTGAACCTGCTGTCGGAAGGAAGGTTGTCCATAGCATCTTCATCCTGATCAAATGCTATTAGCCTTCCTTTCCCTAGATTTTTAAGAATCTCCATTGAATGCCCTCCACCCCCGAATGTAACATCGACATATATCCCGTCGGGCCGGATATTCAGCCCTTCAATACTTTCATCCAGCAATGCGGGTATATGGTAAGCCATTATTCGTCAGGATCATTATCTGCTCCACCCATGAGTTTTTCAGCCAGGTTGGCAAACTCATCGGCAGGCATATCGATTTTATCGTATACGTTAACCGCCCATATTTCTATCCTCCCATCCTGTCCTGCCAGTACGACATCCCTGTCTGCTCCGATCAGATCCATAAGCCTCCTGGGTATCAGCATGCGGTTATTGCTGTCGAGTAATAATTCAGCAGTCCCCTTGAAGAAATTTCTCAGAAACTTGTTGTGCTCGCGGTTATAAGGATTTATTCTCTTGCGTATCTTTTCAAGCTGCCTGTTCCAGTCTTCAATTGAATAGAGAACAAGACAGTTTTCGAAAATATCCTTTCGCACCACAAAATGGTCGCATGCATTAGCAGGCATCTGCTTCTTGAATGCCATAGGAAGGATTACCCTTCCCTTCACATCAGCCTTGCATGTATAGTCGCCAATAAATGTGGCCATATTCTTTTTACAAATAAAAGGCTAAGTAAATAAAAAATATCCACTTTGGCCCACTTTACCCCACTTATTTACCATTATTGTTGAAAACTTTTAGAGTAAGCTCACGTACTCACATCCCGGCCCCCTCTCTGCTTACGCAAAGAGAGGGTGTAATGCAGTGACTATTAATTACTTTCCCTTTTTTACGAATTAGAGAGAGTCTGTCCCGACCGAAGGACGGGAGGGAAAAGAAGGGGGTGAGTTCATAGGAATCAGATGGAGGGTTGGAGGAGAGTACGAGTGAATGAGCATTAAGGTCGGAGGTTGGTACAAAATTTTAATAAATTTGCAACTGCCATTTTTATTATTCTTTTCTCAAAATGGAAGAGTCGTCAGATAAACAAGAAGTCCAGAAAATTGATGTTGAGGATGTAATACGTTCCAAGAATCCTTCACTTGCTAAGGCCATCCCAAAATTTGCAATAAACTACCTGAAAAGGATCATCCACCAGGATGAGATAAACGCGCTACTGAAACATAATGGAAACCGCATGGATGCTTCATTCATCAGGGCTTCACTTGAGTTTCTTGAAATAAAATACAGGGTTTTTGGCACTGAAAACATACCGAAGTCAGGCAGATTTATTTTTGTCTCAAACCACCCACTTGGAGGTCTCGATGGTCTTATCTTCATGGATCAGCTGTCGGAACATTTCAACGACATAAAATTCCCCGTAAATGATATTCTGATGAATATCCGGAATCTCTCCGGCATTTTTTTACCTGTTAACAAGCATGGCGGACAGGCAAAGGATGCAATCAGACAACTTGAAGAAACATATGCATCAGGGAGCCAGATCTTATATTTTCCGGCTGGCCTCTGCTCGAGGAAAAGGAGGGGGGCCATAAAAGACCTGAAATGGCATAAGAGTTTTATTTCCAAATCAGTGCAGCACAAGCGTGATATTATTCCCGCTTTCTTTTCAGGGAGGAATTCCGACTTCTTTTACAACCTTTCAAACATCAGGACTTTTATGGGCATTAAGACGAATATCGAAATGCTTTATCTTCCCGATGAGATGTTCCGGCAAAAGAACAAAGATCTGATGCTGATATTTGGTAAGTCAATACCATGGCAGACATTCGATAATTCTCGTTCAGCATTGGAATGGGCCGACTGGGTTAAAACAAAATCATATGAGCTCGAATCTCTTCTCCCCTCTTTATAATTTTAAAAAAATATTATCTTGCAGCCTCATTTTTGCTTTATCAGTTGAATTCTCATAATCATTAAAGATGGAACCTGTTTCTGCCCAGTTGCCAATAGACCAGATTGTTGCAGAGCTTACAAAAGAGAGGCTTCTTCGTAAAACGAACAACGGTAATAATGAGGTTTATGTCTTTGACAACAACAACTCACCTGTCCTGATGCAGGAGGTCGGAAGGGTAAGGGAGATCACTTTCCGTCATGCAGGAGGCGGTACTGGCCATGCACTCGATATTGATAATTTTGATACGGCAAATGAGGATCCGCAGCAGCAGCTTATTGTCTGGGACCCTGAAAACAAGGCGATAATAGGCGGTTACAGATTTTACTTTCCACCTAAGGGATGCGTTAATTGCGATCTAACTAAACTTGCCTCATCCTCATACTTTAATTTCTCCGAGAAATTCCTGACGAAATATTATCCGCACACGATGGAGCTTGGCAGATCATTCGTACATCCTGATTACCAGTCAAGGGCCCTCGGAAGAAAGAGTCTCTATGCCCTTGATAACCTGTGGGATGGGCTTGGAGCTATTGTACTTGATAACCACCATCTTAAATATCTTTTCGGGAAGGTAACCATGTACCCGCATTTCAATCAGAATGCAAGAAATATGATCCTTTACTTCCTGAAGAAACACTTTGACGACCCGGATGACCTCGTGACACCAAAGGATCCTGCAAATATTGATGTCCATGTCGACGAAATGAAAAAACTATTCCGGGGCTGGAGGTACAAGCGAAACTATAAAATCCTTTCAGCTGAGGTAAGAAAGCTTGGGGAGACAATACCCCCGCTCATTAATGCATATATGAATCTCTCTCCGACGATGCGGACTTTCGGTACCTTTATCAATCATAAATTCGGTGAAGTTGAGGAGACAGGCATAATGATCACATTAAGAGATATATACGTTGAGAAGATAAACAGACATCTGGCCTCATACAAGAAGGATTTCATGATCACGTGGTTTACGCACGACCGTCAATAGGCTCTTACGTCCCTTCCTTCGATATAATTTATGAATGACTGATTGGCAACCTTATTGCCTCCTGGTGTCGGATAATTACCTGTAAAATACCAGTCGCCCGTATGGCCTGGGCAAGCCTGGTGAAGACCTTCAATTGACTGAAAAACGATCTCAACTTCAGCTTTTATCTCTTCGGGTCTAAGCATCTCGGATATTTTCCCTGAAATTTCATCGGGGCTGAATGGCTTGTATATCTCCCTCACAAGGTTCCTTACCTCTTCAACGGGCTTCTGATTCTCTTTTTTTGCCTCCTTGTAAATTTTCTTCAGCAGAATTTCCTTTCCTCTCTCCTTCAGTAATTCAATGGCTGCCCTGAAAGCGATGAGGTCTCCAAGTTTTGCCATGTCAATACCATAGCAATCGGGGTATCTCAGTTGGGGAGATGACGACACTATCACTATTTTTCTGGGATCAAGGCGATCAAGGATCTTTATGATACTTTTTTTAAGTGTGGTTCCTCTCACTATGGAGTCGTCAATCACCACAAGATTATCTTTCCCACGACGAATTACGCCGTATGTTACATCATAAACATGTCCTACAAGGTCATCCCGGCCTTTATCTTCAGATATAAAGGTCCTGAGCTTGGCATCCTTGACTGCAATTTTATCGACCCTTGGTCTCCTGTTTATGATGGTTTCAAGTGCCTCCCTGGTAAGCGTTTTGTGCTTGTCAATTATAGTCTCAATCTTTGACTGGTTCAGGTAATCTTCCACTCCTTTGATCAGCCCGTAAAATGCACTTTCAGCTGTATTCGGAATATATGAAAACACGGTATTGTCAAGATCATAGTCAACCGCCTTCAGAACAGGATAGGTAAGCAATTCACCCAGTTTTTTCCTTTCGCGGTAGATATTCTTATCGGTTCCCCTTGAGAAATAGATTCTTTCAAACGAGCACTTTCGAACCTCAGCTTCTTCCCTGATCTTGTCAACAGAGAATTCGCCTGAAGCCTTTACAATAAGTGCATGGGCAGGCGGTAATTCCATTACATCATCTGTCCGTACATTGAAAATAGTCTGAATAACTGGTCTTTCTGACGCCACAACAACCACCTCGTCATCAACATAATAGAAAGCCGGTCTTATGCCTGCCGGATCACGCATTACAAAACCGTCGCCATGACCTACCATTCCGGCCATTGCGTAGCCTCCGTCCCAGTTTCGGCTTGCCTTCGACAAGATAGTTACAAGGTCAAGATTTTTTTCTATCAGGGGAGATATCTCCTTCTTGGAATATCCCTGGTCCTTAAAATACCTGAAGAGCCGTTCGTTCTCCTCATCAAGGCGGTGACCAATGTTTTCGAGTATAGTGACTGTGTCCGAAAAATCTACCGGGGTCTGACCTAGTTTTATAAGGCTCTCGAAAACTTCACCCACATTAGTGAGATTGAAATTCCCGGCCATAACCAGGTTTTTCGATTTCCAGTTATTCTCACGGCTTACCGGGTGAACGTAGTCGATATTATAACTTCCATATGTCCCGTACCTGAGATGCCCAAGGTAAATATCACATGCAAAGGGAATATTGTCTTTAACAAATGAGGCGGAATTTGATTCTTTAGGATGGGCAGTTCTTATTTTTTCAATATCCTCATAAATAAGGCCGAATATCTCCTTTATAGGATTCGACCTGTTTGATCTCTGTCTGAAAATATATCTGTTTCCGGGTTCAACGTTCAGCTTAATACCTGCAATACCAGCCCCGTCTTGTCCCCTGTTATGCTGCTTCTCCATCATCAGGTACATTTTCTGGAGGCCATAGTCCCACGATCCATATTTTTCAATATAGAAATCAATGGGCTTTCGCAATCTCAACATTGCTATGCCACATTCGTGTTTTAACGGGTCGCTCATAATTATTTGTTAATCAGGTCGGGAAAATTAATCTTTGCAGGTACCGGGTACGCATTGGGAAATACCTTCCTTATCGCAATAAGGTCCTTATAGCATTCTGTTGTGGACCTGTAGTCACCTGCCCTTATCATGAACCAGCCAGGTTCACGATATTCAGCATAGGAGACAATATCGGGGAATTTATTGATAAATTCAGCACGTGCTTTTGACGACTCTTCGCGTGCATTTCTAACTGAACTGTAATAGATCTGAATCCTGAAACCCTGCATTCCCTGTGAGCCATCCATCGTTTTTTGCATTTTGCTGGAAAGAATATACCGGCTTAACAGTGTATCTATTGCCTGATTCTGGATTATGTTCAATTTATTATAAGTATCGCTTCGCCTGAAGAGATCTGCAGTCCTTACAAATGATTGAGAAGCGCAGAAATCTGCTGTCAGGATGGAAATTGTCAAAAGCAAAAATGTTTTTCGAAACATGCGCCAAAGATAGCGGTTATTGTGAAGATGATTTAACAGCCAGGTAAAATTTTCCGGCCATTGATCCGGCTGCGATGATATTCCCTTCAGGATCGATGTCAAAGCTAGATCCGAAAGCATCGGTGTTATAAGGATCGCAAACGGTGAACCATCTTATTTGCCCTTCGGAGTTAACAGAATCTTTTGCCTCATCATATCTTGTCTTATCGATAATAAAACAGTCCCGGCTGAGTGTCATCAGGATGTCAGAATTATTTATCAGCATTGCGCTCCCTGAATTTGAATCCTCCAGGTATTTCTTCCAGGTTATGCTGCCTGCACTGCGCAAAGATGCCGCAAAGGAATTATCGAGGGTTCCCGAAGATCCTGTCACTTCTGTCTTTCCGCAAACATAAATATTCCCGGCATCGTCGGAAATTGCGTCATTGGCTGAGGAACTGAAGTTTGGATTATTATAAAGATCTGTTTCCCACAATTTATTTAAGTCAACATTATATTTCAATAATGAAGCCCTGGTTTTTAAACCTGTATTTCCCCTGGTTACAGGAATATAAAGATTTCCGGACGCATCTAGGGCCGGGTCTCCTGCCGAGATGAAGCCTGTCGATGTCACATCCTTTCTCATGAGAATATGGCCTGTAGTATCGAATTGCAGAAACAAGAGTCCAATTGTACTGTTGACGGATGAATCAGCTCTGGCGGTTCCGACTGCTATAAAGCTGCCCGAGCCGGAATAGCATAATCTTGTAAAATCAATATTAAATCCAGCAGATATTATAGTATCCCAGAGCTTTCTTCCATTCTTGTTAATAGCTGCGAGATACATGTCGCCGTTGCTGCTGCCAGCAGCAATGAATACTGAAGTATCGTACCAGGCCCTGTTGAACAAGCCATTCCTTTCAGAGGCATATTCCATTACTGAAGTTTTCTCTTTCGAGAGTTTCAGGAGAAAAGGATTCCCGCTTTCTTTACCGCAGGCAACTATTCCGGAATCGGGAGAAGAAGATATATAGTATGCATTGCCCGGACCAAATGACTTCTCCCATAAAAAGCTGCTGCTCTCCTTTTTGCAAGAGAACCCGAGAAAAACAATCAATAAGAAAATAAGAACCTTTTTCATGAACTTCATTTCTACTCGAGAGCCTCAGCCAGTTCGTCGGTCATCTCAAGATTATGATAAACATTCTGGATATCATCATCATCTTCAAGAACTTCAATAAATTTAAGAACTTTTTTTGCCGAATCGACATCAAGCTTCTTGGTATCATTCGGGATTCTTTTCAATGCTGCCTCTTCAGCTTCAATGCCAAGCTCGGCAAGTTTTTTGCTTATGCTTCCGAAATTTTCCTTGGCACAGGTAATGGTAATTGTATCGCCATCGACATCAAAATCTTCAGCTCCGGCATCAATCATTTCAAGTTCAATATCATCAAGTGAAAGACCTTCGTTCTTGATAGTGAAGATACCTTTCCTGTCGAAGAGGAAAGCAAGCGAACCGTTTGTACCAAGGTTTCCACCATATTTATTGAAAGCCGACCGGATTGAAGCAACTGTCCTGTTGTTATTATCGGTCAGACATTCTGCAAAGACTGCTATGCCGTGAGGTGCATAACCCTCAAAGGATATCTCTATATAACTTACGGCATCAGCGCCAACAGCCTTTTTGATGGCTCTTTCAATATTATCCTTTGGCATGTTAGCACCTTTTGCATTCTGTACTGCAAGCCTCAGCCTGGAGTTTGTATCAGGATCGCCTCCACCCTCTTTTGCGGCAATAATTATCTCCTTGATGATCTTGGTAAATTTCTTTCCTCTCTTGGCATCGGTTGCCCCTTTCTTCCTTTTAATGGTGGACCATTTATTGTGACCTGACATACAATAGGTTTTAATTATTATGAATGCAAAATTAAATATTTCTTTAATACCTCAATCATACTTTATACTTTTGTGCGAATGAATAAGTAATGACAGATGACTGTATGAATACTATGAACAATGTTCCGCGTATCTTTAAATAGGTGAATATGAAGTATCGATGATTAAAAACGTATATATAGAGACTTATGGTTGCCAGATGAATGTGGCTGACAGTGAAGTGGTTATGTCAATCCTCTCGGAAGCCGGATTTAAGCTTGCATCAGATATAAATAATGCAAATCTGATACTAATCAACACATGTTCAATCAGGGATAATGCCGAACAGCGTATCTGGAGCAGGCTCAGGACAATAAAGCATCTAAGAAGGAAAAACGGAGATCTGATTGTCGGTTTGCTGGGATGTATGGCAGAGAGGCTTAAGGAGAATCTGCTTGAAACCGAGCAGCTTGTCGATATTGTGGTGGGCCCCGATGCTTACCGTCAGCTGCCTCAGCTGGTAGACGAGGCAGGGAGCGGACATAAAGCAGTAAATGTTCTCCTTTCTCGCGATGAGACGTATGCCGATATATCGCCGGTAAGGATGGATAAAAACGGAGTATCGTCATTCGTTTCTATCATGCGCGGCTGCAATAATATGTGTGCCTACTGCGTGGTTCCATATGTAAGGGGAGCTGAGAGAAGCCGCAACCCGGAATCAATCATCCGTGAAGTAAGGGAATTGTATGATAACGGATACAGGGATGTAACACTGCTCGGGCAGAATGTCGATTCCTACTCCTGGAAAAACGGGGATAAAGCGACCGGATTTGCTGAATTGCTTAAACTTACTGCAATGGTAAGTCCCCGGTTAAGAGTTAGATTTTCCACATCGCATCCCAAGGATATCTCTGATAACCTGCTTGAAACCATTGCCCGTCACGATAATATCTGCAGGCATATTCATCTGCCGGCTCAGAGCGGAAGTAGCCGGATCCTTAAGCTCATGAACCGGGAGTATTCGAGAGAGTGGTACATGGACCGGATCAGGGCTATTCGATCTTATATTCCTGATTGCGCCCTCTCGACAGATATGATCACCGGATTCTGCACCGAAACCGAAGATGACCACCGGAATTCCCTTTCACTCATGGAATGGGCGGGATTCGATTTCGCCTATATGTTCAAGTATAGTGAAAGGCCCGGAACAAAAGCTGCAAGGAAATTTAAAGACGATGTGCCTGATGAAATAAAGACAAGAAGGCTGAATGAAATAATCGCCCTTCAGAATAGGCTTTCGGCACACTCCAAAAGAAATGATGTCGGAAAAATATTTGAGGTGCTGGCAGAAGGAACTTCAAAAAGATCTTCTGAGCATCTTTCAGGAAGAACATCCCAGAACAAGGTAGTGGTCTTCCCTAAAGAAAACTCAAGAAAAGGAGAATATATCAGTGTGGTGATAGAAAGATCGACCTCTGCAACCCTTATCGGCAAAATAGTCAATAAATAACTCTTGTCCATTTCCAAGCTTAAATGTACCTTGCGTACTCAATTAATATAATTATGAAAAATAAATATGTTCTTCTGGTCCTGCTCTCATTATTTGTTTATGTTCTTCCTGTCTCCGGACAAAAAGAAAACAAAAAGAAGGTTCTAACGGGTTATGTAACTGATGCAAACGGGAATCCTGTAGAAGGGGCTATGATCCTGATCGATAAGATAAATACAAATATCCTTACCGACAACAAGGGCTTTTACAGGGTAAAAGTAAAACCAGGTGCAAAATTATTAACCGCATTCACGCTTACCACAGGTTCAGCTGAAACAGATATCAGCGGACGCACCTCTATAGACCTTTCGTTAAACGGCATTTTAAAAAGTCAGCCGGACAATCATGTTAAAGATGAAAAAATCAATATCGGATATGGCACAGCTGAAAGGAAGGACATCAATTCGCAGGTCAATAGGGTGAATACCACTGCGGATAAGTATGCATCCTATTCCAATATATATGACATGTTAAAAGGTACAGTACCGGGTTTACAGGTCATTGGAAAAAGTATTATGGTTCAGGGTCTGGGTACTCCGGGTAACAGCGAGCCTCTTTTAGTAGTTGATGATAATATTGTTTCATCGATCGATGATATCCACCCATCTCAGGTAAAGTCAGTCGATGTGCTAAAGGGAGCTTCGGCCTCTATTTATGGTTCAAGAGGTGCAAATGGTGTTATAATCATTCATCTGAAAGGACGCTCGGAAATGAAATAGATCCAGACTATTTATCCTTCTTTTTTATTTCGATCATCAATTCATTAAGCTGCTGGTCTGATATTTCCGCCGGTGTATCAAGCATCACATCCCTTCCTGAGTTATTTTTTGGGAAGGCGATGAAATCGCGGATTGAATCCTGGCCGCCGAACATGGCTACCCACCTGTCGAAGCCGAAGGCAATTCCTCCATGAGGCGGTGCCCCGTACTTAAATGCATTGAGCAGGAATCCAAACTGATTATTTGCCTCTTCCTCAGTAAATCCAAGAACCTTAAACATAAGTTTTTGTACTGATGCATCATGTATCCTTATTGAACCTCCGCCAATCTCAATGCCGTTGATCACCAGGTCGTAAGCATTGGCACGTACCTTGCCCGGGTCGCTCTCCATGAGGTGAATATCTTCCGGTTTAGGCGAGGTAAAGGGATGGTGCATCGCGTAATAGCGATTTGTCCCTTCATCCCACTCCAGCAGCGGAAAATCGACTACCCATAAAGGAACAAAAGTATCTTTCTTTCTTAATCCGAGCCTGTTTCCCATTTCCAGCCGCAGTTCAGAAAGAGCGGCAAGAGTTTTATTTCTTTCTCCTGCAAGAATAAGAACAAGATCTCCCTCCTTTGCATTTATAGCTACAGCCCATTTTCTCAATTCTTCAGGGTTATAGAATTTATCTGCTGATGATTTATATCCATCTGCTCCGCACTTCAGATAAACCATGCCTTTTGCTCCGATCTGTGGACGCTTTACAAATTCAGTAAGCTCATCGAGCTGTTTCCTGGAATAATCAGCACATCCTTCAGCGCAAATTCCCCCAATATATTCTGCACCGTCAAAAACCTGGAATCCATGTCCTTTGACAGTTGTGGTAAGCTCTTTGAATTTCATCCCAAAGCGGAGGTCGGGCTTATCAGAACCGTAATTTGCCATAGCTTCTCTGTATGGAAGCCTTTTGAAAGGTTCTTTGAATTCGATTCCCCTGATCTGCCTGAAAAGAAATTTTGCGAGCCCCTCGAATGTGTCGAGTATATCGTCTCTTTCAACGAACGACATTTCGCAGTCGATCTGGGAGAATTCCGGCTGTCTGTCTGCTCTCAGGTCCTCATCGCGGAAACATTTCACAATCTGGAAGTATTTATCGAAGCCTGCAACCATAAGCAGTTGCTTGAGAGTCTGGGGCGATTGGGGAAGTGCGTAGAAAGTTCCGGGTTGCATCCTGCTGGGAACAACAAAATCGCGTGCTCCCTCGGGAGTGGATTTAATAAGAATTGGCG
>Ga0224524_1000183_pt1 | contig 27954 bp, 15 predicted proteins | sample CFST75metaG_FD_179895 | JGI IMG/M metagenome (GOLD analysis project Ga0224524, IMG submission 179895) | Peat soil microbial communities from Stordalen Mire, Sweden - C.F.S.T75 | ecosystem: Environmental > Terrestrial > Soil > Wetlands > Peat | place: Sweden: Norrbotten County, Stordalen Mire... | reverse complement strand
CAGGTTCTTTTGGATGGCAGCAAGGTTCGGCTCGATACCGATTGCACAGTTATCATTAAACGACAAACAAACTTCGCCAAGCAGGCGTGCGGATTCGAGCACATTACGGATGATCACCGGCTTGAACACATTCAGCTGGAAATGCCCGCTCATGCCGCCGATACTTACAGCCACATCGTTCCCGATCACCTGTGCACAGACCATGGTCATAGCTTCCGGTTGTGTGGGATTTACCTTTCCCGGCATGATGGAGGATCCGGGTTCGTTTTCAGGGAGGATGATCTCCCCGATGCCGCAGCGTGGGCCGGAGGCCATCAGACGGATGTTACTGGCGATGTGCATACAGCTCACGGCAAGGGTTTTCAGGGCGCCGGAGGTTTCAACCATGGCATCGTGAGCTGATAGCGATTCAAATTTGTTTGGGGCCGTTACGAAAGGCAACCCAGTAAGTTCAGCAATCTTTTCAGCCACTTTCCGGTCGTATCCTTTCGGTGCATTCAGTCCCGTTCCGACGGCAGTGCCTCCCAACGCCAGTTCGGCCAGGTGTGGTAAGGTATTCTTTATCGCAATCAAGGCATGATCCAGCTGTGAAACATAGCCTGAAAATTCCTGCCCCAGGGTGAGCGGGGTAGCATCCATGAGATGAGTACGCCCGGTCTTGGCAATGTCCTTAAATGTTTCCGATTTTTCTGCCAGGGTTTTCCGGAGCTTTTCCACACCCGGGATCGTGGTTTCCACCACTCTCTTGTATGCGGAGATGCTCATGGCCGTAGGAAATGTATCATTCGACGACTGCGATTTGTTCACGTCATCGTTCGGGTGGATGATGGTTTTTTCACCCAGTTTACCGCCATTCAGCACATGTGCCCGGTTGGCAATCACCTCGTTGACATTCATATTAGATTGCGTTCCCGATCCGGTTTGCCAGATCACCAGCGGGAACTGGTCGTCCAGTTTACCGGCCAGGATCTCGTCGCACACGGCAACGATGAGCGCCATCTTTTCTTTTGGAAGCACGCCGAGGTCAAAATTGACCAGGGCGGCTGCTTTTTTCAGGATGGCAAAAGCCTGGATCACCTCTTTTGGCATCGAAGCAGGTTCGCCGATCTTGAAATTTTCGACCGAGCGTTGGGTTTGTGCACCCCAGTATTTGTCGGCAGGAACTTCCACGGTTCCCATTGTGTCTTTTTCGGTACGGGTCAGCATGGTGGTATGTTTTTTAGGTTAATTATTTAAGGAGAAGATCAATATTTTCTGATAGATCGCCGATCACGGCCTTGTAATCTTTTTCAACAATGGGGCGCTGGATGAGCCTGGGATTTTGCACCATGATCCGGATCCATTCATGATCTTTGAAATCCTTTCCTTTCAAGTTCTTTTTATAATATTCTTCCTGTGTCCTGACGATTTCCAAGGGTTTTTTATTGAGTTTTGCAAGAAGTGTTTCAAGCTGTTTTTCCGTCAGCGGGTTTTTAAGGTATTCCACGATCTCGAACAGGATATTTTTATCCTTCAGGTATTGCAGCACCGCCCGTGATTTTCTGCACTGCGGATTGTGATAGATCTTCATCATCGCTACAAATATAATAAGATACTACTTATCATGATTACCCATTAGTGGAGAGCGGTGATACTTTTGCGTTCAGGTTCCGCTACTACCGAATTCCATCAAAAACGCCTTGATGAAATCAGTCAGATCGCCATCCAGGACGCCTTGTGTATCGGAGGTTTCATAACCTGTACGGACGTCTTTCACCATCTTGTATGGGTGTAGCACATAATTCCGGATCTGGCTTCCCCATTCGATCTTTTTCTTGTTTCCTTCAATCTCGGCGATTTTTTCCCGTTTTTTCCGGAGTTCGATCTCATACAGCTGTGATTTTAGCATCCGTAATGCCTTGTCACGGTTCTGCCCCTGCGATCGTGTTTCCTGGCATTCGATCACGATGCCGGTCGGCTCATGCTTCAGCCTGACGGCGGTTTCCACTTTATTGACATTTTGCCCGCCCGGGCCGCTCGACCGGAAGGTGTCCCAGGTGACATCAGAAGGATTGATATCGATCACGATATCATCATCAATAACAGGATACGCATAAACAGAAGCAAAGGAAGTGTGCCGTTTATGGTTGGCATCAAAAGGGGAAAGGCGTACCAGCCGGTGAACCCCATTTTCCCCTTTCAGGTAACCGTAAGCATAATCTCCTTCGATCTCGATAGTGACCGATTTGATTCCTGCCACATCGCCTTCAAGGTAATCCAATTCCTTTACTTTGTAATGGTTCCTTTCACCCCAGCGAATATACATCCGCATGAGCATCTGTGCCCAATCCTGGCTTTCGGTACCGCCAGCGCCTGAATTGATCTGCACAATCACGCTGAACTTATCTTCCTCGCCGCTCAGCATATTCCTGAACTCGAGGTCTTCTATCAGCCGCAGGGTTTCTTTGTAATGTTTGTCAAGATCCTCTTCCATGCCTTCGCCGAGCTGGAAGAAATCCACAAGTACTTTCAGGTCTGCAAAACTATTGGTTGCTGCCTGGTAAGAATCTGTCCACGATTTTTTATCGCGGATCGACTTCATGAGCTGTTCTGCGGTTTTCGGGTTGTTCCAGAAATCCTGTGATTGTGTCAGTTTTTCTTCTTCTTCTATTAAGGCTAATTTGCTATCGAGGTCAAAGAAACCTCCTTAGGGAATCCAGCCGCGACTGCAGATCCCTCAGCATCTCCTGTGTAACCATATTCAGATTTTCAGTTCCTTCAAAGCAGTAAGTATCAGTTCCATTTCATAACCTTTACCCTGGACAAAGGTTATGATTTTCTCCCGGATGTTCAAATCTTTTTCCGGTGTTATTTCTTTTTGTTTTTTTCGGATGAGATCCCGCAGTATCCGCTGGTAATCTTCTTCGTCGATCTCCTCAATTCCTTTTTTGATTATGCCTTCAGGAATCCCTTTTAACTTGAGTTCAAATTCAATCTTCTGGCGTCCCCATTTGTTTACGCGGAATTTACCTCCGGCATAAACTTTCGCGAACCGTTCTTCATTAATGTAGCCTTCCTCCTGTAACTGGCGGATGATCGACGGTATCAGTTTCTTCTGAACGGTCCAATCCTTAAGCTTTTCTTCGGTATCGCGGATGCACCTTTCCTGGTAGCTGCAAAAATACTGTATCTTCTGAAGTACCATCCCGGAATCGATCGGTTTCGTCTTTTTGATCATAGATGCAGGTTATCCTGCAAAGATACGACGAAAAGAGGCCAAACCCTATCTTTCAAACACATCAATCTCCCTGAAATAATACGGTCCATGGCAGGAACCTTCGCTCACCCACATGAGGTACCTGCAACTTAAAGGTTTTTTCGCCTCTGGAACGATGCTGTATACTACTTTCCCGTTTCCCCATATATCTATCGGGCCGGCCATTGCAAGATACTTCCATCCTTTCGTTTTCGGATCACCAGTGACTGGTGGCAAGGCAGGTTTATCGGATGCCCAAACGGAAAAAATTTCAGGTCCCCGTTTTGTATCCAGGGTGGCAAACATATGGAGGCTGTCAACCCCCAGGTTGTTCTGGAGATCCATCACAATGCGGCCTTCTCCCTGTTCAAACCAAACATCCTTTATGGAGTCGGAAGGAAGCAGATCAAACATGCCATCGTTACAGGCCGGCACGACCATGCCCTGTATGGGCTGATTGGTTTTCAGTTTTTCGGTGCCGGAAAAGTAATAGTTGACCGTTACTCCATTGGGCATATGCATATCGGCATAATCCTTCATGGAAATTTTATAAGGAAGATCATTCAGGTTACGGTTCCTTATCGCCGTCAAACGGGCAGAGGGAATCATATCTTCAGAAACATTGCTTTTCTCCAGAGTGAGGTTAAATCCTTTTCTTCCGGAAAAATCATCATACAAAGGTTGTACTGGCGTTGCCTGGTCGTAATAATTATCCGCAACCGTGATCGCAAAGATCTTTATGGCATCGTTATCAGGCAACTGGAGGAACCCGGCTGCAGGACTGACATCCATGCTGTACTTGAAAATATAGGCATAATGGTAAGGGTCGTTAACCGTATCTTTGCGCACATGAGTAGCAAACCAGGCTACTTCATCACGCTTGATGAATCCTTTATCCAGCGATTTGATCCTTCCGAGTTTATCCCAAATCCGTTTATCGAATTGCCCGATTATTCCTTCATACTTCTGAACGCGGAAGGTCTTCTTACTTTCACCTGCCCGGAAAACCCCGGTGGTATCGCGCGTTGCAGCGGCAAGGATATAAATCCGGTTATAATTGCCTGTTTTCGGTAACGAGATCTTCTGACCATTGCAGGTCAGCACATTGTTTTGTCCCTCAGTTTTCTTTCCAAGTGTAAAATGGATGCCGTCAAAAACAAGGGTTTCCGGGAATAATTCGGCAGGGATCCCGTATCCTTTTTCTGTGAAAACGCCATTTTTCTTGTATTTCTCAGCAGAGATCACATTTTCATTAAAAGCCAGGGTCAATGGAATGCTCTCCGGCTCGCTGATTTTTTCAAGGGGGGAGGCGAGGGTTACAGCATAGCTTTTCAGTCCGTATTTCGTCAGACTAACCAATAATTTCCCGTCTTTCAGCGTAGCTTCACCGGTTTTGTGCTCTTGTCCGTCAACTTCATAGGCAGCAGTAATCTTTCCTGCAAAGCTAACCTCGGCATTTTCGATATCCTTCCCGAAGAGTTCCTGCAGCCGGACAATCACCAGGTTACCGGTCTCCGCTTTTTTTAATGCGCGGATATCTACCTCGGGTGTATTCACTTTTATAAAAGAGAAAATGTTTCCCAGAAAACCTGGATGTACCGGGGACTGGAATGCTTTCAATGGTTGGTTTAGGCTACGGCCCTGCCATTCCGATTTGCCGGCGCGCCAGTCACCTTTGTGACTATATAACCCATAGGTAAATTCATGGGTTCCCCAATCCTGAGTGGCCTGGTCATGATAAAAATTGGTGGCAGGAGTGTAAAGCAAGGTGAGTCTTAGCGTTTTGTCATTCGGCTTATCGGAGCCGAATTTGCAATCTTCCATTACGGTTATGCCATACGTTCCCGACTTATCTGTCAGATCAAACCATTCCCTGGAAGGTACTTCATATTTTTTCTCCTCATTGGTTGCCCGCTCGATGGTACCCAGTCCTAGGTTATAAGTTGCCATAAGATTGCTTGCCGTGAGGGGAAAGGAAGCTTTCAGGCTGACCCCTCTCGACTGCCAGTCGACCGTGTTCCGGAAAACGATCCTTTTCCCGCTTTCGCCTGCGCTCAGGCTGATGTTCTGGATGAAGACGGAATTCCGTGCAGTTCTTTCCACTTTAAAGGCAATTCGTACCGGGCCATTTTCGGTGAGTGTGATCTTCGGTACACCATCCACTATTCCTGCGGGTGGATTCTTGCGGTCTCTCCAATCCATATTCCAGGCGGGCCAGTATTCCGGGTGTTCTTTCTGGAATTCAAGACGGGCGGGGGAAGAGAGGATTTCTTTATTCAGTTTTTTATCCAGAATGGAAGATACATCTCCGTCGGCATTAAGCATAATTCTATAAAATTCATTTTCCAGGAAATTGTTTCCTGTAAGGAGGCCGGTTTTCAATTCACTTTCTCTTTTTGAAGGCCACACATGATAACATACCAGTCCGAAGGAAGGGACATTGGCGAGGAAAATAAGTTTGAAGGAAATCTTCGTCCGGCTGAGAACCTGGGAAAGGACTTCATTTCCATCGGGGCCGAAAACCTGGATGAATTCCGGCGTTCCTTCCGGGTAAATTACTTCTGCCTCTACCACATCTTCCCGTGAGACAGCGATAGGGTTATACACCACTAAAGCTTTCCCATTTCCCCGTGTATCCATAACCCGTATCAGGGTTCCAACCGAGCTTTCCAGGGTGGAAGTAAATCTGTTCTGGGCCAGCACTTCATCATTCCATGCATATTCATAAGCTTTCGGGATACAGGTTCCTGGAAGAATATCGTGCATCTGGCTTCCAAGCGTCAGCCACCAGGCTCCATTCAGGGAAGCAAACGGGTAGAGAATGCCGCCCAGCCAGTCTGCTGCAACGGCCAGGGGTTCGGCTGATTGGGCGAGCAGTTCATTTTTCCTGTTCCATCGCTTCATATAGGCCTGTGAAGTAAGAGAACCTGCCGAATGCTGGGTCAGCAAAAGATCTCCCGAATAATTTGGGAGATTGTGTTGCTGGTCATCGGTAAGGTCACGGAAGAGCTGATCGGATGAACAAAGATAGACTTTAATTTTGCTGTCCGGATTATTAAGACTTCCCATTCCGTTTATTATGGCAGTTTCAGATGGCGCACCCCCGACATCACCGGTACCGTAATAGCGGTAATCGGCATAGACCCCGTATTTCTTTCCATTCTCAATAACGCGGTCGACCCAGTATTTTACGGTATCCAGCCGGGGTTGGATATCTCCGCCATAATCTGTTGCATTCAACGCTGCCACAATGCCTTTGCCATCGGGGCCGATCCAGTTGCCGATATTAAAAGGAATCCCGACGGCAGAACCCCATTCCAGTTTTTGCGTGGAAAACCCCTTGATGCCACAATGAGCCAGGATGGAAGGGAGATGAGATTGGAACCCGAAACAATCAGGGAGGAGAAAATCCACACTTTCCTTACCAAACTCACTGCGGAAATAATTATTACCATAGAGTACGTGCCGGAGAATCGATTCGGGCGAAGGGATGTTTGCATCACATTCATCAACCGATGAACCTCCAACGAACCAACGGCCTTTGCTGATGTATTTTTTCAGCTTTTCGTACCGGTCGGGGTAATATTCCTTCATCATTTTATACCTGCGAGCACCTGAAAATGTGAAAACATACTCCTTGTATTTTTCGAATAAGCGGAAATTGTCATCCAACGTGGCTTTCAGGTATTGGTTGATAGTTTCCGGGTAATCCCAACGCCATTCGGTATCCAGGTGTGCATATCCAACGGTGTACAAAACAGGTTCACGGGAAATATCATATTTCGCCGGCCCGGGAATTTTAGTCTCTTGTTGTGCATACATCCTGCAATTGCATAGCCACAATAAAATAATCAATGCAGACGTTCTGAACGGTCTCATGGGAAATGGTTTTTCGTTGTAAAAATAGCGAATTATTAATTCCTTGGAAAATCTTACTTTTGTTAAAAATTATTCAAACCGGGAAATATATGAAAAAGATCATTCTAATATTCGCTGTTACAGGGATTCTGTTATCCTGCACAGGAAAAAAAGGAAACCAGTTTAAGATCACTGGAGTCGTTAAAGGGGCTGAAGCAGGCATGGTTTACCTTCAGAAAATGGATAGTACCGGCTGGGTAACGATGGATTCGGCTGCAGTGAAAAATGGTGAATTCGAATTCAAAGGGAAAGTCGATTCGCCCGACCGCTGGAATCTTACGATCAAAGGAAAAGACGCGATGTTTCCTTTCTTTATTGAAAATTCCGATATCAGGCTCGTGGTTCATGCCGACAGTGCGGGGTTAATTGAAGTAACGGGATCTGCAAATCAGGATATTTTCAAAAAATACATTAAAAACAACGACAGCATCCAGAAACTGATCAATGCGCTGGATCCTATCTATGAAAAAGCAGATTCCCTGAAGGATACAGCAACCATGAAAAGACTGGATGACCAATTTAACGCTTATGACAAAGAGCTGAAAAAATTGATTGTCGACCTGGCAAAAAGTCATCCTGCATCACCTGCAGGGCCATGGCTTATCATGCGCAATTCCTACCAGTTTGAACTTCCTGAACTCGATTCACTGCTGGGTGTTTTTGATTCCACCCTCTGCCATTCCTTTTTCTATAAGGCGGTCGCTAAAAGAGTCGCTATCTTAAAGCGTGTACAGATCGGGCAGCCTGCCGTTGATTTTTCCATGAATGATACCACCGGGAAACCGGTCACACTTTCTTCCCTGAAGGGAAAAATTCTACTCGTTGATTTCTGGGCATCCTGGTGTCATCCCTGCCGTCTTGAAAATCCCAATGTAGTTAAGGCTTATACCGGCTTCCATAAAAAAGGATTTGATGTACTGGGTGTTTCGTTCGACCGTAAAAAAGATAACTGGGAAAAAGCCATCAAGGACGATAAGCTCACCTGGAACCATGTTTCCGATCTTCAATACTGGGGGAATGCAGCAGGAAAACTTTATGGCATCAGTTCCATCCCTGCCAATATATTGCTCGATAAGGATCAGAAGATCATCGGAAAAAACCTGAGGGGTGATGCCCTGATCGCTAAACTGACAGAGCTTCTTGGCCCGCCTGCAAACATGCCGGGGAAACGGGTTAAACTAAATAAATAATGGTTAACGAGAACACATTCCTGAAGAGAAGGATCTTGCTTTATTTTCTTTTGTTGTCGGTGATCCCGGCATATTCACAGGGTGTCCATTGCATTCGTGGGGAAATAAAGAATGCCGGGGGGAAGAAAGTCTTTCTCTCCAGCTTCTATGGGGAGAAAGTCAACCGTATCGATTCAGTACTTTGCGACGCATCGGGTCATTTTGTTTATACCCTGGGTCCGGCCAACCCGACAGGACTATACAGGCTCTCCACTGGTAAAGACCATTTCCTTGATCTTCTGGTGAACAATGAAAATATTGAGTTTACCTGCAGGGGAGATCTGTCGGGCGACAGTACTTCGTTCCTTGTCTCTAATGAAAACAAGGTCTATTACTATTTTCTGGGATATGACCGGAGAGTGCAGGCAAAACTTGAGTTATTGCTTCCGCTCCTCGATTTTTATCCTGAAAAGGATAAGTTTTATTCACAGGCAACAATAGAATATGAACATCTGCAGCAATCCGAAAAGAGAACCCTTGATTCTCTTTCTGTCCTCTATCCCGGATTATACGCAATCAGGATCTTCCGAATCCAGCAAACGCCTTTTCTTCCTGCGGGATTGACCAAAGAAGACCGGGTTGCCTATCTGAAGCAACATTTTCTGGACGACGTGGATTTCAAAGATACCCTTTCCCTGCGCAGCAATGCATGGGCGAACAAGGCTATTTCATACCTGTCGCTTTACAGCAATAACAAGTATAATCAGAAACAGCTGGAATCGGAATTCATCAAGGCGGTTACAGTTATCCTCAGCAGGGCTTCCATTAATGCTGAGGTATATAAGTTCCTATTGGATTATTTTGTCGGAGGATTTGACAAATACCACTTCGATGAGGTGATAACATATATGGCCGACAATTTTCAGGATCCATTTTCCTGTGAAGACCAGACCCGGAAAACGCAATTGCAGAAAAAACTGGAAAATTTCAAGAAGATCTCGGTCGGGAAGATAGCCCCGGATGTCACAGTTCCGGATCCGAAAGGGAAATCAATCCGCCTCTCTGAGATCAAATCTGAATATACCCTGCTTGTATTCTGGTCGAGCGAATGCGGTCATTGTATCCAGATGATGCCACAACTCAAGGAACTTTACGACAAACAAAAGCCAAAACGTTGGGAGGTGATGACCATATCGTTGGATACCAGCCGCAGTGAATGGATTACTTTTCTTAAAGAACAAAAACTCAACTGGCTGAATGGTTGTGAGCTGAAAGGTTTCAACAGCATATCCTCGGATGAATACAACATCTTTGCCACCCCCACCATGTTTCTGCTCGACCGCGAAAAAAAGATCCTTGCCAAACCGATCTCTTACAGGGAACTGGACCAAGCGCTTAAGGAGAATAAGATCTATTAATAAATTACGAATTACGAATTACGAATTGTTTTCTTTGCGAACTATTCACCACCCACATCTCACCTTCACCTTTTCGCTACTTCGCCATTTCGCTACTTCATCTAACGATAAATTCTTACTTTTGCCTTACGAACGAGGTTGAAATAAAAACTCCGATAAGATGTATGAATTCATTAAAGGACGGTTAACAGAGAAGACTCCCACCTATGCAGTGATCGAAGCAAACGGCATCGGCTACCTGCTGCATATTTCATTGCATACTTATTCGCAACTGAAAGAGGATGAACACTGTATGCTGTTGGTGCATATGGTTGTGCGGGAAGATGCTATGATCCTTTTCGGGTTCGCAGGAGCCGATGAACGGGAACTGTTCCGCCAACTCATCAGCGTTTCCGGCGTTGGACCCAATACCGCCCGGATGATCCTCTCTTCTATTCAGCCATCGGAAATTGCCCAGGCTATCGTCCAGGGAAATGCGCCCTTGCTGCAGAGCATCAAAGGGATCGGCTCAAAAACTGCCCAACGCCTGATTGTTGATCTGAAAGACAAACTTTCTAAGGATCTGATTCCGTATGAAAAAATGCCGGGCGAATACAATACTAAGAAAGATGAAGCGTTATCAGGATTGATAATTCTCGGCTTTTCCAAAATGGTGGCAGAGAAAGCGTTGACTAAAGTTATCGAGAAAGAAGGCTCGGCTTTACCGGTGGAACAACTGATCAGGCATGCTTTGAAAATATTATAAGATAGAGCATGTCCGGTGATTACTTTTTCTCAGCATATTTTTAATCAGAATTCTGGATTTAGTGAGAATAAATAGTTACATCCTTCGTCACTCGTATGTCTTCCTGATGCTGTTTCTGGCAGGGAATTCCTTCGCTTTCACTATTCCTGAAACTAAAAATAATGAGATTTCCTTCCCTGGATTACCCCCTGATAGCCTTCCTAAAGGGGATACCATTAAACTGCGTTATCCTTTCAATGAAGAATCCACCATTCCGGGATCTTCCTCAAATAATTTATACCTTAAAAATCCCGCCAACCTCCAGGCAACGGTTGAATATGACCCGGTGACGCACCAGTATGTGAGGGTCTACAAGATCGGGAACATGACCTATCGCATTCCCGAAACCATGACATTTGAGGAATTCCAGGAGGAGGATAACAAGCAGATGCTCCAGAAATACTGGAAAGAAAGAGCCGAAGCAGCCAGCATCGATAACAACAAAGGAGTTATCCCGAAGTTGCATATCGGAGGAAAAGTATTTGAAACCATCTTCGGTAATAATACGGTCGATATTCGTCCCCAGGGATCAGCGGAGATCACCTTTGGAATCGTTTCGAACCGCCGCGACGATCCGATGTTGAACACGACTCAGCGTAGGCAAACGAACTTCGATTTCAACGAGAAGATCCAGATGAACGTGATCGCCAAGATCGGCGATAAGATCGAATTCAAATGCAATTACAACACAGAAGCAACCTTCGAATTTGAAAATAAATTAAAATTGAAATATGAGGGAAAGGAAGATGACATCATCCAACTCATCGAAGGCGGGGACGTGAACCTCCCCCTCAATAGTACACTGATCAAAGGTAGCGAGAGCTTGTTTGGGATTAAGACAAAGCTGCGCTTCGGAAGGGTAACGGTAACGGCACTCTATTCTCAGCAGAAGAGCGAAACCAAGAACATCACCGTCCAGGGAAATGCACAAACCACGAAGTTTTCGATTAATGCCGATGAATATGAAGAAAACCGTCACTTCTTCGTAGCGCAAAAATTCCGGAGCAAATATAAGGCTGCCCTTAAAACACTCCCGGTGGTTTCCTCAAGCATCAATATCCTTCGTATGGAAGTATGGGTGACCAATGTCGGCGCGGCCGTCACGGATAACCGGAACATCATTGCATTCATGGACCTGGGTGAAAATGATCCTTACAACAAGTTAAGATTTCATGGCACTTACGGAAAAAGTAATCCTTCAAATAAGTCGAATGACTTGCTCCAGGTCATCATGCCTCACATCTCCGATTCATCCTATGTCCGGAACATTAACAAGGTGAGCGACTATCTTATCAAGTACTTCAATCTTACTTCCGGACAGGATTTCGAAAAGGTGGAAAGTGCCCGCAAACTGCTTCCTTCCGAGTATTCCTATAATTCCACGCTCGGATTCATCTCCCTGAATACTACACTGAACTCCGACCAGGTACTTGCCGTAGCTTACCAATACCAGGTCGTCGGAGATACCACGGTTTACCAGGTAGGTGAGTTTGCCAACCAGGGAATCAATTCCCCTTCCTGCCTCATCGTGAAGCTGCTTAAAAGTACCGCCCTGAATACCCGGATCCCGATGTGGAACCTGATGATGAAAAACGTTTACTCTCTCAGCGCATACCAGGTTCAAAGCCAGAATTTCAATTTGAACATTTTGTATTCGGGGAATAAAAATGGTGTTCCAACCGCATACATTACCGAAGGCAGGATCAGTGGCGTTCCCCTCCTGCGGGTGTTGAATCTTGACAACCTGGATCAGCAGATGAATCCACCTTCCGACGGAATATTCGATTTTATTGACGGTGCAGCAACCAGGGGAGGAACCATCCAGGCTTCCAACGGAAGGATCTACTTTACCGTCCTCGAGCCTTTCGGACAAGATCTCAGGGATTCCATCTATGACCCGATGGACCCGCAGCATTCACTTGACCTGGCGAACAAATATTGTTTTGATTCCCTGTATACGGTGACGCGTACCATGGCAAAGCAATATCCCGATAAAAATAAATTTGTCCTGGATGGATTTTTAAAATCCACCGCAGGATCAGAGATCTCCCTCAATGCCCTGAATGTTCCCCAGGGATCTGTAAGGGTGACAGCCGGCGGGGTTCAGCTGACAGAGAATGTGGATTATACAGTCGATTATACCCTTGGAAGGGTCAGGATCATCAACGAAGGGATCCTCAATTCCGGCACGCCGATCAATATCTCATTGGAAAGTACCCAGATGTTCAATATCCAGACCAAGCGGTTGATGGGTGCCCATGTTGATTACAAGATCAACAAAGATTTTATCATCGGGGGTACCATTCTCAACCTCAATGAGCAACCGTTGACGCAGAAAGTCAACTATGGAGATGAACCGATCTCCAATACGATGTGGGGATTGAGTCTCAACTACCGGACCGAATCAAGACTCATCACCCGGATCGTGGATATGCTGCCGTTCATCCACACAAAGGCCATCTCGAAGATAGCAGTGGATGCCGAATTTGCACAATTCATTCCGGGCCATTCAAAATCTATCGGTAGCTCCGGTACTTCCTACATTGACGATTTTGAAGGTGCACGTTCCACCATCGATCTGAAAAATGTCGGCACCTGGTTCCTGTCCAGTACCCCACAGGGACAAACTTCTTCTTCGTTATTCCCCGAAGGCGCTTCCGGAACCGGTCTTGCTTATGGTTACAACCGGTCCAAGTTGTCGTGGTATATTATCGATCCTTTATTTTACGACAAGAACCAGAACCTGATGCCGCCTAATGTGAACAACACAGAACTTTCCAAAAACGAAGTCCGTGAGGTCTGGGAGACAGAGGTTTTTCCGAATAAACAATCCCTAAACGGGGTGCCGGTTCCCCTGGCCGTGTTAAATATGGCTTATTATCCTTCTGATCGCGGGCCTTACAATTACGATGTCAGACCCAGCGCTTTCTCGAGAGGGGTTGCCAGTGACGGATCACTCCAGGATCCTGAAACGCGTTGGGGCGGCATGATGCGGAAAATGGAATCAACGGATTTCGATGCTACCAATATCCAGTACATTGAATTCTGGATGATGGATCCATTTACAAGAGATTCCACCATCTCCGGCGACCTGTATTTCAACCTGGGGGATATTTCTGAAGATATTCTCCGCGATGGAAGGAAATCCTTTGAAAACGGATTACCCACCACTGGTGTGGTTACCAATGTGGATACGACGATATGGGGCAGGGTTCCTTCCGTTCAGGCGCTGGTGGATGCATTCGATAATTCTCCGGGTTCTCGCCAATATCAGGATGTGGGATATGACGGGTTAAGCGATGCTGATGAACGTACCTTCTTTGATTCAACCTACCTGCAAAAAATTGCCATCCTTTACGGGATAAATTCACAAGCTTATCAGCTGGCACTCCGGGATCCTTCATCCGATAATTTCCATTATTTCAGAGGGACCGATTATGATAATCAATCGCCATATTCCAGTGTTCTCGAGCGGTATAAAAACTTTGCCGGGGTTGAAGGCAACTCTCCCGCATCCGATAATTCGCCGGAGAAATACCCGACCATGTCGACAACCCTCCCGAACGTGGAGGACATCAATCATGACAATACACTGAGTGAGGCCGAACGCTATTACCAGTATGTCGTTCACCTGAGTTCCGATAAAATGAAAGTGGGACAAAATTACATCACGAATGTTTACCGTGCTACCGAGATCCCATTGGCCAATGGATCAAAAGGGAATGTCCGGTGGTACCAGTTCAAGATCCCCATTCGTACCCCGGATAAAACCGTTGGGAATATCCAGGGATTTACCTCCATCCGGTTCTTTCGTATGTTCTTCAAGGGTTTTCAGAAGAATATCGTTTGCCGTTTTGCAACGCTTGAGCTCTCCCGGGGAGAATGGCGGAAATATACATATGACTTACTTCAGCCGGGTGAATACATCCCTGACAACAATCAAAACCAGACTGCCTTCGATATTGCTACCGTCAGCATTGAAGAAAATGGCAGCAAACAACCTATCCCCTATGTGATGCCACCGGGTATCTCCCGCGAAACAAACTGGGGATCTACCAACCAACAGCAACTGAACGAACAATCGATGGTGCTGAAGGTCTGTAATCTTGTGGACGGAGATTCACGGGCTGCCTTTAAAACCTGCGAATTTGATTTTCGCCAGTTCAAGAGGCTGCAGATGTTCGTCCATGCTGAACAGTCAATCCGGAGCCAGAGCGTCAAGAACGGCGACCTCACTATTTTCATGCGTGTAGGATCTGACTTTACCTTAAACTATTATGAATACGAAATTCCCCTGAACTTCACGGCCTGGGGTACCAGTTCCAGCAATCCGGATGCGATCTGGCCCGATGCCAATGCTTTTAACATCGACCTGGCCCGCCTGGTTCAGGCCAAAGAGGACCGAAATATTGCCATGCGAAACCCCGGGAACAACATTACCACATCTACTCCTTTTCTCGAAAATGATGGCAACAACCATATTACCATAGTCGGATCTCCTTCCATCAGCGATGTAAAAGCCATCATGATCGGGATCCGGAATCCCAAGAAAAACAGCCAGTCGAACAATGATGATGGACAGGCAAAATGTGCCGAGATCTGGGTAGATGAACTTCGTCTTACCGATTTCAATAAAAATGGTGGATGGGCTGCAACAGCCCGCATCGCTGCTGACCTTGCCGATCTCGGGCGGGTTCAGCTTACCGGTTCCTACACGAGTGATGGCTTCGGAACCATCGAAGATAAACAAACCCAGCGGGATATGAAAGCCACTACAGGGTTTGGATTTGACACCGATCTTGAACTCGGAAAATTCTTCCCGGAAAAGTCGGGCATCCGTATTCCCATGCATTTTGATTATTCACTGATCAAGAGCACTCCAAAATACGACCCTTACAATCCTGATATCCTTTTTAAAGATGAACTGAAAACATTCACCTCACAGAGCCAGAAGGATTCGGTTCGTGCCATATCGGAAGAATATACACAGCGGAAGAACTTCAACCTGATGAATATCAGGAAAGATCGTAAAGGGGATAAAAAAGCGAAGATTTACGACATTGAGAATTTCAACATCAGCTATGCTTATTCCGAGGTCTTCCAGCGGAATCCGGATATCGAATACGATCTTCAAAAGAAATATACAGGAGGGCTTGGATACAACTATGTTGCAATTCCTAAAAATATTGCACCCTTTTCCAAAACAAAATTACTTACCAGGCACAAGGCCTACAGACTGATCACCGATTTCAATTTCTATTACCTGCCCCGGTCTTTCTCCTTTCGTACCGATATGAACCGTGAATTCGAACAACGGAAATACCGGAATAAAAGCATTGCCGATATCCCGATGGAAACCTATTATATAAAGAAGTGGGACTGGACAAGGGTTTATGACCTGAGGTATGATCTTTCAAGAGGCCTCAAGTTTACGCTTGTGGCGAATGCCAATGCTTTTGTGAACGAGCCCCCTGGAATGATTGACCGTTCAAACGAGCAGCAGGTTTGGAACCAGATTTTTTCTTTTGGCACAATGAGCAATTATAACCAGCAGTTTTCCGGGACTTATGACGTCCCATTTTCCAAGATCCCTTATTTCGAATGGATCACGTTAACTGCGGGATACCAGGCCAACTATCACTGGACGGCCAGCCCGGTCTCCCTCCAGGCACAGATGGGCAATACAATCGAAAATGCCAGCACCAAAGTGCTGAATGGAAGATTGAATTTCCTCAATATCTACAACAAGGTGCCTTACCTGAAAAAACTCCTCCAGGCCAACACGACTTCAGGGAAACAGAATCCCAATCAATCGTCGAAAAATAATAAACCGGATAAAACGCAGGCAAAAATCGACAGTCTGAACAAAGTAACTCCAGGGTTCAATTTCGGCAAATTCCTAAAGGATGGAGCCTTACGGATTCTCATGAGCATCCGCAGCGTAGGAATCAATTATACCCAGGGCCAAGGCACCGTGATTCCGGGTTTTACCCCCAGACCCGTTGCATTGGGCAATAGCTGGGCACAAAATGCTCCCGGCCTTGGTTTTATATTCGGCAGCCAGAAAGATATCCGCCCTGGTGGTGAAGCCTGGTTTTCCAGGGACTCCATGATGGTACAACCTTATCTCAACAAGTACAACGATAACCTGTCGCTTACAGCATCGCTTGAACCGTTACCTGATCTGAAAATTGAAGTCAATGCAATACGTACCTATAGCCTGTCGCACCAGGAATATTATAAATATTCAGACACCCTCGGCAGGTTTAGCCAATTCTCGGCCATGGACAATGGGAGCTTTACCATGTCGTACATCATTATTGGTACCAGTTTTACCAAGAACGGTGAAAACACCATCTCTCCGTTGTTTGAAAAGATGAAGGCATACCGGCTTGAAATCGCACAACGGTATTCTGCACAAAATCCATGGTCGGCAGGAAAGACAGATTCCACAGGGTTCCCCGTTGGTTATAGTGCAACTGACCAGGAAGTTCTCAATACAGCTTTCCTGGCAGCTTATTCAGGGAGAAATCCTTCGAAAATAGGGTTGAGCGCATTTCCCAGAATTCCACTTCCAAACTGGAGAATCACTTATGATGGATTGGCCAAGATCCGCTCAATAAAAAAATACTTACGAACCTTCACCCTTTCTCATGCTTATTTGTCGACCTATTCTGTAGGATCGTACACTTCGAATATCCAGTATAAAGAAAAAGATGGATATCCTACAGAAATTGACAACGCCGGAAACTTCATTCCCAAGAACCAGGTCGGTGAGGTTTCCATCACCGAGCAGTTCAACCCGCTGATCAAATTCGATATGGGTTGGGTAAACAGCCTCTTGTCCTCTATCGAATGGAAACGGTCACGGAACCTTTCCTTCAGCTTTGTCAACAACCAGCTTACCGAAGTCTTCACCAATGAATTTATCATTGGCCTGGGATACCGTTTCAAGAACATCCGACTTTCTTTTATTTCACTGGGGATGGCCGGAAAAAAAAGCAAGTATTCGAGCGACCTGAACATCAAAGCCGATTTCTCGATTCTCCGTAACAGAACTATGCTGCGAAGGATCGATGAAGCAATCAACGAGATCTCAACCGGCCAGCAAGTGACCTCAATCCACTTTACCATCGACTACAACCTCAACCAGCGTTTCAATATCCGATTCTATTTTGATAAAGTCATCAATTCCCCCTATGTTTCCAACCAATACCGTACCTCCAACACAAAAGGCGGGCTTACCCTCAGATTCACACTGGCACAATAATGACAGATCAGAAGAGAAAAATTTTAGGAATTTTCCAAAAAAGACTATTTTTGATGCTCAAATAACCAAATCTCAATTTTTATGAACGTACCCGGAAATTTAAAGTACACAAAAGATCATGAATGGCTGAAAGTAGAAGGTGAAGAAGCCCTTGTCGGGATCAGCGACTACGCACAGCATGAATTGGGGGATATCGTATTCATTGAAGTAGAAACAGTAGGGGAGATCCTGCAGAAAGGTGAATCTTTCGGAACCATTGAAGCCGTGAAAACGGTATCCGATATGTACATGCCTGTTGGCGGGGAAATTCTTGCATTCAATCATGCCCTTGTTGCAAAACCCGAAACTCTCAACCAGGATCCCTACGAAGCAGGCTGGGTGATCCGGATTAAGATCAACAACCCGGAAGAGATCGGCCATTTGCTTTCGGCAGCGGACTATTCTGTCCATATCGGCGGATGACCCCGGTTTAATGAGAAAACCCATTTTTTGAAGAATTTCTTACATTATCACTTTCCGGAAATCTTGTGGATTGGCGTAATCCTTGTGTTGACCTGCATCCCGGGATCATTGGTCCCTCAAATTCCTACGTACCTTGATCTTTTCCAACCGGATAAACTGGTGCACCTTTTTCTTTTTGCAGTACTAGTATTCCTGCTTTTACTCGGCCTCCGGAAGCAGTTTCACACTGCACAAGCACACCGGTTTTCCGTATTGATCGCCTTGAATATCGGCGTTTTTCTTGGAGGAATAACTGAATTGATGCAGGGAACAATACTGATTGCCGGCAGGCATTGTTCCATTTATGATTTCATCGCGAATGTTGCAGGTTGTTTCCTGGGTTGGTGGGTCTTTGTTTTTTGGAAAAAAAGAAAAAAGGACTAATTCTCTTCCGGGTGAAAATGCTGATATACCACGTTCCCTTTCGCTTTCCCGATGGTCTCCTGCAGCTCGCCCAGCGTTGCAATCTGGATGTTTTTCACTGATTTGAATTTCCGCAATAAAACCTGGTTAATGACATTTCCTATGCCTTCGATTTCCGTTAGCTGTGCCTTGATCGTTCCTTTATCCCTTCTCCGCCGGTGATGCGTGATCCCGAAACGGTGTGCCTCATCACGCATTTGCTGTATGATGCGCAAAGTCTCCGATTTTTTATCCAGGTATAACGGAAGCGGGTCATTCGGATAATAGATTTCTTCGAGTTTCTTTGCAATTCCGATGACCGTCATTTTGCCATTCAGACCGAGTTTTTTCAAACTTTTCATCGCCGCGCTCAGCTGGCCTTTTCCTCCATCCACAATGATGAGTTGTGGCAAGGGCGTATTTTCTTCCTGCAACCGCTTATAGCGGCGGTAAATGATCTCTTCCATCGAGGCAAAATCATTGGGGCCTTCCACCGTCTTGATATTGAAATGCCGGTATTCACTCTTATCTGGTTTTGCATCCCGGAAACAAACCATCGATGCAACCGGGTACGCTCCCTGGATATTAGAATTGTCGAAACATTCAATATGAGCCGGTGGTTCAGTCATCCTCAAGTCTTTCGTCATCTGGTCGAGGATACGTTTGGAACGGTGCCCTGGATCCACCAATTCTTTCTGTTTTTCCTTTTCCAGCTGGTAGTATTTGACATTCCGTTCCGACAATTCGAGCAGTTTCTTCTTGTCGCCTATCTTGGGAACCGTAAGGGTCAACCCAGGGAATTCATATTCAAACATGAAGGGAACAATGATCTCTTGCGCCTGGCTCTCAAACCGCTGACGGATATCGGTGACGGCAATGGAAAGTAGTTCTTCCGGCGTTTCATCCAGTTTCTTGACCAGTTCAATGGTGTGCACCTGGATGATCGCGCCATTCATCACTTTCATGAAGTTCACGTAGGCTGTTGTGATGTCGGAAAGAATGGAAAATACATCCACATTATTAATGGACGGGTTGACTATCGTGGATTTGCTCTGGAATTTTTCGAGCAGTCCTGATTTTTCTTTGATAAGATGGGCTTTCTCAAATTCCATTCTTCCGGCATATTCCAGCATGAGCTCCTTCAGTTGCCGGTTCACAGCCTGGAGATTTCCCTTGATGATCTCCTTGATGGATGCGATGGAAAGGTCATAATCCTCGCGTGTTTGCAGGTTCTCGCAGGGACCTTTGCAGTTCCCAAGATGATATTCGAGGCAGACCTTGAATTTCCCCGCATTGATGTTCTTTTCTGTCAGGTTGAGGTTGCAATTCCGGAGAGGATACAGCTGGCGTGAAAGATCCAGCAAAGTATGCATCAGCTTTACATTTGCATAAGGGCCGAAATATGTAGATCCGTCACGCAGCATATGACGCGTTGAATAAACACGGGGAAAAGGCTCATTCCGGATGCAGATCCAGGGAAACGTTTTGTCGTCTTTTAATGCAACATTGTAATGCGGACGGTATTTTTTGATAAGATTGTTTTCCAGCAGAAATGCATCCTGTTCCGTATCCACTATAATATACCGGATATCGGCGATCTTCCTGACCAGCATCTGCACTTTTCCGCTGATGGAATTGATCTTGCTGAAATAAGAATTCACCCGTTTCTTCAGGTTCTTTGCCTTCCCGATATAGATGATCCGGTTTTTATCATCAAAATACTGGTAAACTCCCGGTTTTTGGGGTAAATTCCTGACGATGGTCTCCAGGTGGGAAAAATATTTATTCAGCGATCCGGACATGATACCCGATAGTGATTTGCGAAGGCAAGAACAAAGTTACTAAATTTGCATAAAATTCAAGCGCATGAAGACCTGCAGTTTTATCCTCGGAATTTTCCTGTTTTTCGCATCAGGGCTCTTTGCACAGCATGAAATGAAGGAATATAAGATTCAGAAAAGCATTTCGGTTTCCGGAAATGGTTCCTGGGACTACCTGACTCTGGATAATGCCACCCAGCGGATCTTCGTTTCGCATGGCACCTGTGTCCAGGTGATCGATCTGAAAACAGGTAAACAGGTCGGGATCATCAACCACACTCCAGGAGTACACGGCATCGCCCTTGCACATGAGTTCGGCAAAGGTTTCATCTCAGCGGGGAAGATCGATTCGGTGATCGTTTTTAATCTTAAAACATACCAGGTTACCGGCAGGATCCCCACGGGTAATGATCCCGATGCAATCCTTTATGATCAATTTTCGCAACGGGTTTTTGTCTTTAACTCCAAAGGGAACAGCGTTACGGTCATCGATGCAGAGACCAATAATTTGCTATCGACTGTTGCTTTACGAGGGAACCCGGAATTCGCTATTACCGACGTCAGCGGAAATATCTACGTGAACCTTGAAAACCTCGGGATGGTTGCGAATATCGATGCAACGACGCTGGAGATCAAAGGCATGTATCCCCTGGGGCCCGGCAAAGAACCCACCGGAATGGCGCTTGACAAGGGAAACAATAACCTTTTCTGCGGTTGCAGCGGTACCAATGTTTTGGTTGTTCTAAACCTCATCTCTGGCCAGGTCGTCGCCACAATCCCGATAGGGATGCATTGCGACGGTGTTTGTTTTATGCCGGCTCAAAACGAGATCTTTACCAGCAATGGGGAAGGAACCGTAACCGTGATCCACCAGGATGCCCCGGACCAGTATACGAAAGAACAAACCCTCATCACCAAACGGGGCGCAAGAACCATCACCTGCGATTATGCTACCCAAACAATCTTTCTGCCCACGGCAGAATATGATGATACTAAAAAGGCATTTGCTCCGGATTCATTCCAGTTGCTGGTTGTGTCGAGATAAAAAAATGCAGGATTTCGTCACTTCGATATTTCAATACTTAAAAAAAATACTATGAAACTGAAAAATCTTATTATCATGGCCGGTTTCCTGTTCTCGATTGGGACAGGAAATTTATTTGCCCAGCAGTCTAAGGTGAAGATCAAGGTCGATACCTTGCCAACAGCCTTACTGATCATTGATGTACAGGATTTTTATTTTCCAGGCGGAAAGATTCCGCTGGTGAACCCTGAAGCGGCAAGTGAAAAGGCGGCGGCTGTGTTAACAATGTTCAGAAGCCAGAAACTTCCCGTGATCCACATCCAGCATACAGGAGGAGATCCGATCCATAAGAATGTGGCTCCGCTGGCAGGGGAAAAGGTGATCACCAAAAAAGAAGCCAACGGCTTTAACGGGACGGATCTCCTGAACTACCTCATGACGTTGAAAGTTAAACGATTAGTCATCTGCGGAATGCAGACCCAGATGTGCGTGGAGGCTACTACCCGGGCTGCTTATGACCTCGGGTTCAAATGTATTGTGGTAGAAGACGCCTGTGCTACACGGAACCTTAAGTATGGCCGCAGGACCATCTTTGCCACCGATGTACAGGCCTGCGCATTGACTATCATGAACGGATATTATGCCAGTGTAATCCCCGTTGCCGGACTGGAATAGATTTCGCCTTTCGCTATTTCGCTACTTCGCTATTTTTTTACTAAACGCATCCCATCCCTGGGCTGTGAGTTTTACCGTTTGCCCATCGGGGGTAATGAGATTTTGGCCATCGCCGGAAGCGGTAATGTGTCCAATGACCGTTATATCAGGAACATTACGGATCTTATCGTAATCGGTTTGCTTTACGGTGAAGAGCAATTCATAATCTTCCCCTCCGTTTAAGGCACAAACCGTAGGAATAATATTAAATTCCATAGCAAGTCTCCGGGTTTCCTCATCCATGGGGATCTTTTCTTCGTAAATCCTGCACCCGGTGTTTGATTGATGACAGAGGTGCAGTGTTTCCGAAGCAAGTCCATCCGAAATATCGATCATGGAAGTTGGTAATACCCCGATCTCTTTGAAGATGTTTCGGAGGTCGGTACGGGCTTCCGGTTTCAACTGGCGGGCGAGCACATACTCATATCCTGTGAGTTCCGGCTGCATGTTGGGGTTTGCTTTGAATACCTGCTTTTCCCGTTCCAGGATCAGCAGTCCGGCATAGGCTCCGCCCAGGTCGCCGGTGACACAGAGCAGGTCGCCTTCTTTGGCTCCATCGCGGTACACGATTTCTTCCCGGGCAGCTTCCCCGGTAATAGTAACGGAGATCAGCAAGCCGGAGACACTCGAACTCGTATCTCCTCCCACCAGGTCGACATTGTACTTATCGCAGGCCATCTTGATTCCCCGGTACAGTTCTTCAATGGCTTCCAATGAAAAACGGTTGGATACGGCAATGGAGATGGTCATCTGTTTTGGGATGCCATTCATGGCGGCAATATCGGAGATGTTCACCACAGCAGCCTTATAACCCAGGTGTTTCAAGGGCATATAGGTGAGGTCGAAATGAACGCCTTCCAGTAAAAGATCGGTAGAGAGCAACAGCAGGTAATTCCCGGTGTCGATCACCGCGGCGTCATCTCCTATACCCTTCACTGTTCCTTTGTGTTTAGGGATAATATTTTTTGTCAAATGATCGATCAGTCCGAATTCACCCAATTCCGACAATTCAGTACGGCCCTGTTTCTCACCCGGCGTATTTTTTTCTTTCCTGGTGTACATACGATCTTTTCCGCAAAATTCGGGATTTTTTTGGTTATTCCCCCTCCATCGTAATAATTCCGTAAACGACCATCGATTTCCCGGGATTGATGGTAAAGATACTTCCATTCTGAAGGGTGAGGTTGTGGCAGGATACTATGTAGTTAGCGGTGATAACCGGGTGATTGGGAGTGACCGGAATCGTCACATTATATAACGTTGTAGGCACCACAGACAGGTTCCAGTTTCCTGCCTTATTCCAATCAGAATCAATGTTCCCTGTCCAGGTAATATTTGTAAAGGAGGAAGGTTCTTCAGTCCATATTTCCAGGGCCGGATCTCCGAACACGTTGCAACAATAATGGCACCAGCGTTGAGCTCCCGGTTCCCATTCTCCAGGAAGCCCTATGTATGGCGCTGTCATGATCTTTGAGATCATATGAGCAGCGCCTATGTGTTTTTCGGGCAGTGTAGGGTTATACATTGCACTTACAAATTCTCTTTCCAGGTGTTCAGAGGGACCATCCGTGGTTCCCTCATCAAACCATCCATACCGGGAGTTGAAGATGCCGGCAACAAGAAAATTATCGATCGTGACAGCTTTAGCAGCTATGCATCCTCCGGGGTCATCAAAGGCGCCATCATAACACCCCTGGGTATATAACAGCTGGAAATTGTGTGTGGTTCCGTTGACTGCCGAAAACGTTGCATTGGTGATCTGCGACATATAAAGTCGCATCATATAAGTGGTATTTGCATGCCCCAGGTGATGGATAAACGAATTTCCCTGGTTTATTTTTGACAGCAACTGGGAAGGATCCCATTGCCAGACATTTAACGGCGGCGAGATAAGCGAATCGTAAAGCTTATTGATCCTGTTGGTAGCTGATGGAATGCCATACGTAGTGTGGCCATAATCGGAATGGTTATCGATAAGCAGGTTCATGTAACCGCCACCAAAGGTCAGCGGGGCAGCGTATAAATATTCACCCGCCAGCAACGGTCGGCAAAACTCACCGAGTACCGGGTTGGTTTGATAAGCGATAGATTTCCGGATCATCCTGTGAAGTTCCGCTGTATCATTCACCGTAAAACGTCCCACCGCGACATCGGGCAGTAAATCGGGATTATCCGCCACTTCACCATAAGTATGATTCCCGTTTGCATCATAATTCCCATCTAATCCAGAATAATAAAGATCGGCAGGAATGTCATAGCTTTCTTCTTCTATCCCTCCGGTGCCATAATAAACGATACAATAAAATTTCCGGCAAGGCACCAAAGGTGGATTGCCGGAAAGCAGGACATATCCGATGCCACAGTTCTGATATTGATTGATGATAAAATTCCGGATCTTTTCCGGATCATCATATCCGGGGAAATTTGATAAAATAGTATCCAGGGCCACCACCTTTACTGAAATTCCCATTCCGCTATACATATTGATCAGCGGCTGGAATTCGTTTTTAAAGCTGACCGGTGAAATGACCAGATACTGGTAATTTGTCAATGGGGATTTCCGTTCGGGATAACTGCTCATCATTTCGGGATTCTGGGCAAAGGATTTTACCCTTGCGCGCACGTTTGGGGATGCAGATGAGGGATCCAGGGCAGTATGAGATTCAGGATCGGGATGTGTGTGAATCCGGATAGTGACCTTCCCGTAATAAAATAATTGTTTTTTTAAGGGATAATAACGAAGCGGGGTATAGGTTGAAAGCGCGAATGCAAACCCGTTAAGGTATTGTGTCATCAGCTTGCCGGTTGTCTGACCAGGGTAAATTATGGTTTGCATATAAACCTTCTCATTCCTGATAAATTCAACAGGCTTATCAGATGAAATGGGCCGGACCTGTTGTTGCGGATAGAGTAAAAATGATCCGGGAATCGCAGTCAGGTTCTCTTCGATCGCCTCCATGGATCCTGCAACCTCGCCGGGGGGTAACATCAGCACAACTTCCTGCCAGGGTAACATAGGTTCTCCTGGTTTTCCCGAAAGAAGAGTGTTCCCGAAATTCACCATCTGATAGATACCCTTGGATTCAATCTTATAATTACTGAAGTAAAATGTTTTCTCAACAATCCCGGCTTGAAGGATGATTCCATGGCATATAAAAAGAATAAGGAGGTACAGCTTTTTCATCTTTTAACGATGTGATTGTAAAAATACAAAAAAAGGTTCATTACAATAATTCATAATTGAAGGCAGATAGATAAGTTGTGGTTTCTATGTCAAAGATACAATCTGAAAGCAATTCACAACTCGGCCAATGGATTATTTTATGGATTTCTGTTGTTCTTTGTGATACTATATTTGAACTACCGGCCCCTTAGTGGTCAGGATATTATATTACCTGTTTGAATAATTTTTTGCCTAATTTTGTAATAAGGTTCCTTTTAACATAATTTTCAGGAATATTAATCAGAAAATTCCCTTTTCTCAATCCTTACTGCATACTTTACCAAACCACTAGAAATACCCATGCAAAACAAACTTAACCTTCATTATATTAACCTTGGATTGTTTATTGTTTTTCTGTTCCTGACCCTATTAATCGATGTGAATCCGCCAATGTGGAAGGGTTTTTTTGATCCCAAGTCCTATCTGTATCAATCAGGCATACCACTTACAAGCAAAGAATTCTTCTTCACTCATAAGGTGGAACCCTATTCACCTGTACCCTTTACGGTTCCGCTTATATTTAAAATTGCCGGCAGTAATCCTGTGCTAATCATCCGGGTTCAACAACTCATTCATTGGCTAAGTGTATTATTCTTTGCATATGCCCTTGTTTTGATAATCAGGAATAAATTCATTGGTTTGTTTACCATGTTACTCTTGTATCTTATTATGTCCTGGTGGAATATACTCGGGTGGACCATAAACATACTTTCGGAATCCGTGCAAATTTCCTTTCTGCTTTGTTGGATTGCTTCATTAATTATGTTGTATAAGAAAAAAACCACATTATCCTTTCTGATACATATTCTTTTCATTATTTTACTGGCAGGGACCCGGGATCAATGGCCATATATACTTCTTTTGATCTATATTATTCTTTCGGGTTATTTTTTCTTCATCGACCGAAAGTTTCTACCCAGGGTCCTCATACTTTTAGGACTTGGGATTGGGATATTTCTCATACAACAACAATCCGCCATAGTCGGGCACAGATACCGGAAACCATTGATCAATTCAATCATTTTCCGTATAATGAAAAATACTGAACATTATAACTGGTTTCGAACACAAGGAATGCCACAGGCAGATAAACTTTATAATGAATTCTCATGGACAAATATTAATATCGCCGAGCATCAATGGCATGTGTTTGGCCTTTATACAAACCCTGAATATGTGCCCTTCAGGCGATGGGTGGATGAACATGGTAGTTCAACATATAAAAAGTTCATGCTAAGCCATCCTTTATATTTCTTTTTGCTACAAGAAAAGAAACCGGACCTGGAAAGAATGCTCTCGACAAATTTATTTAGTTATACAGATCAGCCCAGAGGTTATACACAATACATGAATAAGTGTTTTCCTTTATTTCACCCCGTCTTTCTTGTTTTTATCTTTATAATTCTCGTGGTGTTATTATTCAGAACCCATGAATTCCTGCACTTCTTTCCCATTCTGTTGATAATTATAACAACACTGAATGCATTTCTTATGTATAATGCAGATGCCCTGGAAGTTGAGAGGCATTCCGTTCTGACAATGATTTCAGTACAGATACTTGGTCTTTATTCCATGGCTACAATAATTGATTGGCTATGGGGAAAAATAGTCATTAACTCGCCAGCTAACATTGATCCTTAAAAATCATTCCCCGTCTTCCATTTCGTGAATTATTTGTACCTTTACACTCTAAAAACGCTGTTTTTCCAATTGATACGATGCGTGTTTAGATTTATTCTAATTTGATTTTCAATGGAATCCGACTCCAACAAAATAATAGATTCGTTTACCCAGGGTGACTATAAATTCGGTTTTATCACGGACATTGAAACGGACATGGCCCCGAAAGGGTTAAATGAGGATATCATCCGTTTTATTTCTGCAAAAAAGAACGAACCGGAATTCATGCTGGAATTCCGCCTGAAGGCTTACCGTCACTGGCTGACCATGAAAATGCCCGGATGGGCCAACCTGAAAATTCCGCCCATCGATTTTCAGAATATTATCTATTATGCTGCCCCGAAAAAGAAAAAACAGCTTGCCGGCCTGGATGAAGTAGATCCGGAATTACTGGATACATTCAGCAGGCTTGGAATCTCCCTTGAAGAACAGAAGAAACTCAGCGGGGTTGCCGTGGATGCTGTGATGGACAGCATTTCGGTCAAGACTACTTTCACAGATACCCTTTCAAAGTTGGGAATTATCTTTTGTTCCTTCAGCGAAGCCGTTCAGAAACATCCCGACCTGATAAAACAATACATGGGATCGGTGGTTCCTTATACTGATAACTTTTTTGCCACACTAAATTCCGCCGTATTCACCGACGGTTCTTTCTGCTTTATTCCCAAAGGCGTTCGCTGCCCTGTTGAACTTTCTACCTACTTCAGGATCAACGCCGCTAACACCGGCCAGTTTGAGCGAACCCTGATCATTGCAGAGGAAGGCGCTTATGTGAGTTACATGGAAGGCTGCACAG
>Ga0224524_1000177_pt1 | contig 28375 bp, 24 predicted proteins | sample CFST75metaG_FD_179895 | JGI IMG/M metagenome (GOLD analysis project Ga0224524, IMG submission 179895) | Peat soil microbial communities from Stordalen Mire, Sweden - C.F.S.T75 | ecosystem: Environmental > Terrestrial > Soil > Wetlands > Peat | place: Sweden: Norrbotten County, Stordalen Mire... | reverse complement strand
AAAAACCATTTTCAAATCGTTGCTCGATAAAAAACGCAGGAAACGAAGATATATCAAGCTTTTCAAAGAACTTTTAACAATTTATACGCAACGCTAGTGTAATACTATTCCAAATGAGAAGGAAAATTGATATTAAAGAATAAATGAAAATGCTTCTGCCTTGGGAGTGACTACTTTTCATAAATTTGATAAATATTTATGTGTTTTACACAACAATAATGACTGCGAAAGATGATTTTAAGCCGGAAACAACCATGAATAAGCTCTCGGAGATACTTAACCAGCCTGAAGGAAGGAGGCTCGAATTTAAAGAAATGCTTCCTTCTAATGCCGATTTGGCAAAAACCATCATTGCTTTTGCCAACGATGCCGGTGGAGAGTTTTACCTTGGCATCAAAGACGATCCCCGTGAAATAGTTGGATTGGATGAAACAAAGCTTATTGGGATTGAGGAAAAGATTACAAACATCATCCATGATCAATGTCATCCCATAATACTTCCAGAAATCAAATTTTTAAATTCGGAGGGGAAACATATCATCAAAGTTCAAATTTTCAAAGGAAGCAACCCTCCTTACTTCATAAAAAAGAAAGGTTTTGAAGAAGGAACATTTATCCGTGTTGGGTCTTCGAATCGCCAGGCATCAACAGAAATGATTGCTGAATTGAAACGTCAGCAGCACAGCATTTCCTTTGACAGCGAAATATCGTATGAAAAATCCGCAGACATTCTTGAATTTCTAGTATTCGAGGCAAATTTTCTTGAAAAAACGGATGAGGCGTTAACTGCTGCGGTTTTAAAAAAACTTGAACTGATCAAGTCAGAACGTGGAATATCTTATCCGTCTAATGCATTGATTCTCCTCTCAGAGGATGAAATAAAAAGGACGCTATTCCCATATGCTAAAATTGAATGTGCCCGGTTCAAAGGGGATGAGCCTGGGAATTTTATTGACCGGAAATCTTTCGAAAGCAGTATTCTTACCCAACCTGAAGAAGCATATCAATTTGTAATACGCCACATATCACAAGGAACTACAGACTATACCGGCGTTTATCGTAATGATCGATGGGAATATCCTGTTATAGCGATTCGTGAGGCAATCAGGAATGCTGTAATCCACCGAGACTATTCTTTGAGCGGAATGGATATTAAGGTTGCTGTTTTTGATGATAAAATTGAGATAACAAGTCCAGGGAAGCTCCCCCCAACCGTTGACTATAGTGATATGCAGTCCGGTCAATCAAGTATTCGCAATAAAGTATTAGCACCTATATTCAAACGATTAGGGATAATTGAACAATGGGGCAACGGGTTAAAACTTATTGCTGATGAACTAAAGAAATATCCAGAAATAGGATTTGATTGGAAAGAGCCCGGAATGGGTTTTAGGGTCATCTTTTTCAAACTCCACCAAGAAAGCAAGACTGTGGAAAAGACTGTGGAAAAAACTGTGGAAAAAACTGTGGAAAAGACTGTGGAAAAGGCAGAGGAAAATACGGTGGGAGAAATTCTTTCTCAAATCAAAGTCAATCCAAAAATTACAGCCAAAGAGTTGCAAATTATAACCGGACTTAGCCGCAGGGGTGTTGAATGGAATCTGGCTAAACTAAAGCAAGAGGGGAAGATAGAAAGAATCGGATCGCGAAAGGAAGGCTATTGGAAGGTGATTGAAAACCTATAATGTTGCCCGGTAACATTGATCTTTACAAATCTCTTTTCCATGGAAGGGAGGATATCTTTGCCGTTCGATGGGAAAAGAATGGTAAATCCATATACTTCCCCAAATACGATTATGACCCTTACCAGTTCCGCCTGCATAAAATGAAAGGTGGGACCATCCAAACCTTCCAGAACAAAACATTCAGCGCAATTACCGATGAACAGATAGAAAAACACCTCAACGGAGAGCATTTCATTGGCATCTATCCCTTACTAAAAGATAATACATCCTGGTTCATTGCGGCTGACTTTGATAAAGCCAACTGGATCGAGGAATGCAGATCATTTCTAACCTTTTGTCATGACCAGGGATTACCTGCATACCTGGAACGGTCCCGGTCAGGAAAGGGAGGTCATGTGTGGCTGTTTTTTGAAAGGCCTTACCCGGCGGCAAAAAGCAGAAAGATCATCATCACGCTGCTGGAACGAATTGGTTTATTCTCAACCTTTGATAAAAATTCAAGCTTTGACAGGCTCTTTCCCAATCAGGATTCCTTGTCTGGGAAGGGATTTGGCAACCTGATTGCGCTGCCTTTAAATAAACTTTGTGCAGAAAAAGGGAATAACTGCTTTATAAATCCTGAGACAATAGAGCCATATAAAGACCAATGGGCTTTCCTGCAGGATATTCAAAGAGTATCGGTCACTCTGCTCGATCAACTTTATGTACAAATTCTTAAAACAACGGGTTTACAGAAAGACCTGAGAAATCAGCCAACACCGGAAACCGGTAAAATAAAAATGGAACTCGGCCAGACTGTAACAATAACAAAGAGTGTTCTTCCACTACCACTGTTTAACTTTCTGAAGGATGGTCTTAATTTCCCGAGCAGTGAATATGTTATCAAAAAGAAACTTGGGAAAAGCACCTGGGGGTCGGAAAGGTATTTCAATTTTATTGAAGAAACAGTCGATTGTGTTATCATTCCAAGGGGCATGGCTGGCAGTGTGCTTCGCTTTTGCCGGGATAACGGCATTGAATATGATTTCTCGGATGAACGGAAAAAGGTCGAACCGGTATCCTTTACAATGGATGTTCAGCTCAAGGAACATCAAAAACAAGCAGTAGCTGCTGCTGCGAAAAAAGACATGGGCGTCATTGTTGCTCCGCCGGGAACAGGGAAAACCATCGTCGGACTGAAGATCATTGCTGAAAAACAGCAGCCTGCGCTAATCATTGTTCACAGGAAACAACTGGCAGAGCAATGGATTGAAAGGATCCAATCGTTCCTTGGAATTCCTAAAAATGAAATTGGAAGTATCGGACAGGGGAAAAGCAAAGTTGGTAAGAAGATTACGATAGCTCTTATCCAGAGTTTAGCAAGGATGCTCGACAGCGCAGATCAGAATGGGTTAACGAACAAATTCGGAACGATTATCGTTGACGAATGCCACCATATTCCGGCAGAATCCTATCGAAATATCATTGGGAAACTATCTTTATTTTATTTGTACGGATTGACCGCGACACCATTCCGGAAATACAATGACGGGAAACTGATTTTCATCCATCTGGGAGAGATTATTTCTGAAATAAAAGCTCCGGATATTTCTACCCTCAAGACTGCAAAAATCATCATCCGAAATACAGAACTCGATGTTCCTTTCAATTCGAAAACGAATAAGTTCGAAACTTTGTCAAAGGTACTGGTCCATGATTCTGCCAGGAACAAGCTGGTTCTTAAGGATGTGATCTCGGAGCTGACTTCTGGCAAAAAGGTTGTGATCATTACCGAAAGGAAAGAGCATCTTGATTCATTAAACCAATATCTCAAACAATCGTACGAAACGATTGTCCTGTCCGGTGATGATCCTGAAAGCAGCAGAACCATGAAATGGAAAATGCTGAAGGACGGTAGTTTCCAGGTATTAATCACGACCGGACAATTTTTTGGAGAGGGAACCGATATTCAAAACATCGACCGTTTGTTCCTTGTGTACCCATTTTCATTCCAGGGCAAACTGGTCCAATATATTGGAAGGGTACAACGGTCAGAGATCGCCCCGGTCATCTATGATTACCGTGACATCAGGATCGATTACCTGAATAAATTGTTTCTGAAAAGAAACACCTATTACAGAAAACTTGAAAAACAGGCTTCCTTGTTTGACGAACCTGAACCAGATTTTCTGCCAACCGGAAACACATTATCAATTGAAGAGACGATCACCATTGCCATTGATAGTCTTGAATTCAGATACGGAACAATTGCCTTCAAGTACCTGGTAGCCCAATTAAATCAGGAACTGGAATTTGAAATTGAAAATGATCAGATCCGGCCGGAGTTTGATGTGTTGAAGCCGTATTTCTCAAAGATTCTGAAGAAAAAGAATGTCAATGTGCTTATCCAGGCTGAGTTTCAGGAGAAAACATTGATTTCCCAACTGGCGACTTCTTCCGATCTGGAGAAGATAAACGGTGAGATCATTGATATTGCCCGGTTCCGGTTTGTGTCAAAATTCATACTGGGCAGTAGTTACAACAAGTTCAAGGGGAACTTAATGGATATAGATCAACTCCAATCCCAGGAGGACACAAAAACTTCATTGTATGAATCCGGCGAACAACTGCTCGGGGACCTTTTGAAAAATAAAAAGGTAATCCATTACCGGCAGCTCCGGCATCTGGCCGAAAATCACGAAAGTGACATTCTTAAACTTCGTTTTGTCCTGAATCCATTTTCATTTGTTTTCCTGTTATCCAGACAAGAACAGTTTCATCTGGTGATGGAAACGCTGAATACCAGGGAAGCAACATACATCTGGCATATTGAAAAAGACAAACAAGAACTCCGGCAGCAATTACAGGTAATAGACTGGCAACTTAATATTATCCGTAATGATGGCCGTCAATCGTTTCTTGAATCACAACCGGTGAATTTTAGTCGTGTCTTACACGACTACTCTGACGATCAGAAAGGATTTATTCTTTGGAAAGGTTTGTTTGAGGAAAGGTTGATATAGGTCAGAATTTTAAGTGATTAAACTAATAAATGAAAGATGAGAATTACCTTACAAAATTTTGAATCACAGATTGATGAACAAATTGTTGACCGTGGTCTAAGTTATTGGGAAGACGGATTAGTTATTAATCTAGAACAAACCAAAGAGGGTCTCTTTGAAGCGGTCGTTTCCGGAACTGAGGATTACGATGTTGAGGTCATCACTGACGGCAAGACGGTGACTGACTTTGACTGTAATTGTCCGTACGACAGGGGGCCCATTTGCAAGCATGTGGTCGCTGTCCTCTATGCTATCAGTGAGGGAAATAAGAAAAAAACTGCAAACCCGAAAAAAATCGCGAAACCTGCTAAGATATCGGTTCATAAAGATCCATTCGAAAAACAACTAAAAAATATTCTTTCCGGTCTTGGAAAAGATGAGTTGGCAGACTGGATAACAGAATGGGCAAAAAAAGACGATAAGTTCAGGAGCCTTTTCCTGGTCAGGTTTTCGAAGCCTGACGATAGGATCGATATTGAGAAATATGCACGGGTTCTTGTAAATGTCAATAAACACAAAGGAAGTAATAATCGGTACGATGATTTTTACGATGACCTTCCGGATGAAGAGAAGGCCGGTGAACTTCTACATGAGATGGAGACTAATTTTTCAAGGACCAGTGCGTCAGAGATCATTTCACTCTGTTTTGCGGTTTTCAAGGTCATTACTCCGTCATTATATTATGTTGATGATTCTGATGGAGCCTTTAGCGGGTTGATCGAGGAGGCAGTGGACTTATTGAATACAGCCATTCGTCAAAAAGAGATGCGGGAACCCATCCGGAAAGAGATATTTGATCTTTGCATGAAGTATTACAATGAAGACGGGATGGAAATTGATGGTTGGGATTTCGGTATATTAGAAATTGCCGGTGATCTTTTAAAAGACACTATCGAAAAGAAAAAACTTTTTGCTGTTCTTGATGGCCTGGAAAGATCAAATAAAGGAAATTACCGTGAAGAAAGAAGTGTTGAAATAAGGAAAAATGTGATTGAGCAGTTTGAAGGACAAGAGGCATCTGAAAAATATATGGAGACGAAAATCCACTTACCGGACGTCCGTAGTCAATTCGTTGAAAAAGCAATATCGGCAAAAAACTATATCAGGGCGAAAGAACTTTGCAATCAGGGATTAATCTCAGATAATAAATTTCCGGGAATTGTCCACCGGTGGAATGAATACCTGTTAAATATAGCACAGCGGCAGAAAGATAACATTGAAGTAATCCGTCTTGCTAAGATGCTCTTTCTTTCAACCTTTAATTCACAACAATTTTATACCACATTGAAGAAATTCACCCCTCCTGAGCAATGGTCAGAAACGGTTGAAGATCTGATCTTCACACTAAAGAAAAACAGAGACAATGGTTATATTCCATGGATTTACATTCAGGAGAAGATGTTTGATTGCTTACTTGCATATGTTCAAAAAGATCCCCATCCATCGATCATTTCTGAATATGATAAATACCTGATTCCTTCCTTTGCATCAGAAATCGCGGATTTATACGAAACAACTATCCGGAAGCTGTCAAAACAAGGCTCCGGCAGAAAGGATTACGCAGAGTGTTGCCGCTGGTTACGACGTTTGAAGAAACTTGGTGAAAAGGACCGTGTAACTATCCTGATCAAAGAACTTGTATCAGCCAATCCACGGAAACCAGCTTTTTTGGATGAACTGCGTAAGGTTTAGCCTGGTTTCCTTTATTTAGAACAACCTAAAATAAAAACTCACTTTGAATAGTTCATTTACCAATTCGCAAAATATATGAAATACGAATTCTCGAAGTTGGAAAAAAAGATCGTCCGCCAGGTCATTGAAACCGGACTTCAACGGGATTATCAATCCAGCATCATTGATATTGACAATATCATTCAGCAATGGAAATCGAAAAAGTTGAGCGATCAGGAGGCTTATCGTAAAATCTACGGGAAAGTCAAAGAAAACGATAAGTACATTGCCAGGATGTATGAAGATATTACAGGATCGAAATATATGCTGACACTGCAGGGATTATTGGCTAACAAAGTGATTTCCGAAACAGATTTAAACGGATTCAGCGAGAAAACCCGGAATGATATTCTTAAAATAATGAATATTCTCAGGAATGACTGATTATGAGTATTGTTGATGTGCACGTGAAACTTAAAAATGTATTATATTTGCATTTTTAGGAACCAATTATGTAATTCAAAATACATTTTATGGAACGTAAGATTGAAAAAAAGCTGGTCGACTGGAAAAATAGTTCATCTCGTTTGCCATTGATTTTACAGGGTGCACGGCAAGTTGGTAAAACATACAGTTTACTTCAATTCGGGCGCAAGTACTATAAAAATACGGCCTATTTTAATTTTGAAAGCAGTAATGAATTACATGACATTTTTAACCGTGATCTCTCTCCCTCACGAATTCTGAGGGAACTTTCTGCCTTTACATCAGAACCTATGATCCCCGGGGATTCCCTTATCATTTTTGACGAAATACAAGCGTGTGAAAGAGCTTTGACATCCTTGAAATATTTCACCGAAGAGGCTCCGGAATACCATCTTGCTGCAGCCGGCAGTCTTTTAGGAGTATCGATTAACCGCAAGAGTCATTCATTTCCGGTAGGTAAAATCCAGTTTTTAAAAATGCATCCTTTGGATTTTGAAGAATTCATGCTTGCACGGGAAAAGGATAAGGCAGTGTCAATCATTCGGGATTCATACGAAAGTAATGAAGCATGCAGCCTTCATGAAACCTTCCTGGACGATTACCGGGTGTTTATCGGAGTCGGAGGGATGCCACAGGTGGTCAATGAATTCATCAGAACCAGGGATTACAATATGGTTATGGCACTTCAGAAGAATATCAAAGATGCCTATATTGCCGATATGGCAAAATATGCCGGGCCATCAGAAACCGTGAAGATAATCGCCGCTTTTAATAGTGTACCGTCCCAACTGGCAAAGGAAAACCGGAAGTTTCAGTATAAAATCATTAAAAGCGGTGCAAGGGCAGTTCATTATGAATCGGCTCTTGATTGGCTGTCTGCTTCCGCAATGGTAAATAAATGCACAAAAGTATCCAGTGGACAAATGCCGCTTACTGCTTTTGCCGAAACTGCTTCCTTCAAATTATATATGGCCGATACAGGACTTTTGTGCGTCGGATATGGAATTTCTCCGGAAGTATTTCAGAATGAATCTCCGGTCTGGCAGGCAATTAAGGGAGCACTCACAGAAAATTATGTCGCATCGGCTTTAGTTTCTAACGGATATACTCCGTATTACTGGGAGTCGGAAGGGAAAGCTGAAATTGATTTTTTAATTCAAACTCAAAATGGTGAAGTTATTCCTGTGGAAGTGAAATCATCAGAGAATGTAAGATCGAAAAGTTTGCTACAGTTTATTTCCAGGTACACGCCTCAATTCTCAATACGAATCTCTGCAAAGAACTTTGGTTTTGAGAATAAAATCAAATCTATCCCTCTTTATGCGGTTTTTTGCATTGGTTTTTAATGACGGCTTGTCAAATTTTAGTGAAATAGTATAAAATTGTCATGTATGAATCGATTTTATTATAATGTTTATTAAGTTTTTGAGCGCGGAAGGGGTTACAATGTAACCCGTTTCGCTCCTGATCACTATGGAAGAAAAAATACAGCACAATTATTATTCAGAAGAAATTATAAATTCCTCCACTCCTAAGGTTCCCTGAGATCTTGAAATGTTTTTTCGTTCTGCTTCCTTTTAGCAGGTCGATACAATGCACTAGTTTCTGAAACCTTTTCCAGTCAATGTGGAAGAAACTGTGGAAGAAATGTGGAAGAAACTGTGGAGAAAACTGTGGAGAAACATCGGTGAAAACGTCGGAGAAAATAAAAACTCCGCAATGAAAGAATTTATTGGGAATGCTTTTTCTACTTCTTGATCGCTTCCTTTTTAATATGAGCTTGGGATTTACTATCAAACCGGATTCCTTAAATTTTTGCTGATGCAATTGCATTGCTGAAAATCTTCTCGAAGGATGGTTTATTAACAGGTCTTGTTTTCATATCACAAAGATAGCTGGAATTCTCGTTATTTCAATTGTTTTAGATGCTTTTTTCATGTATAATCAAGGATACGATAATAGTAATTAGCGATGAAAAAAATTTTTGTATCAGCCTGGGTGGTTCCAACACTCTAAACCAATTAGAAATGGGAAAAACGATTATAGAGAATCTTTCTTTGTTCAAATCCTTATTCCGGGGAAGGGATGATATATTTGCCGTTCGATGGGAAAAGGATGGCAAGTCCGGTTATTTCCCTGCATATGATTTTGACCCCTATCAATTCAGGTTACATAAAATTAAAGGGGGAACGATCAATGTTGAAAACTTCGTAACGCGTGACGCGTGACGCGTTACGTGCTTGATCAACCCAACTAGCATCCTCCGTATCCTGTCAAGTGCCGCTTTCTGAGTATCTGTCGATTTGAGATATTCCAGACGCAGTGCAATTTCCAGCTGGGTTTCAACCTCAGAAACTGATCCCAATGAGATATATAGAAAATGAACAAATTCTTTTGAATGAGATCGGGCAGCTCCTTCTGCAATATTTGAGCAAATGGATACTCCTGCCCGCCGGATTTGCATTACAAGCCCAAATCTTTCTGCATTCGGGAATGTTTCTGTAATCATGTTCAGATCTATGACAAGATCCATCGATACCTTCCAGACATCCAGATCACGATGGGTTTTAAGTGGGTTCATGGCATTTAGCTTTTTGCTTAATCGGTTGAGGAGCAAAAAAGGTCATATCATTGTTGAAAACTTCGTCACGCGTCACGCGTAACGCGTAACGCGTGACGCGTGACGTAATTCAGCCAGTCAAAAAACAACAAAGAAAATCAAAGAATGCGGCTAAACAACGGGATTTCTTTGTAAATTTGAACCGTTCAAATTATCATACTAAATGGAAACTTTAATTCTAACCGGAGATAAAAAAGCGGATATGAGGCTGATTGCAGGAATTGCCCGGAAATTTGGTCTTAAAACTCGAAAACTCAAAATTGCAGAGATCGAAGATATTGCTTTGCTGAAAGCCATCAAAAAGGGTGAAACAGGGGAATATGTCGATACTGTCCAGGTTGTTAATTCTCTCCGTAAAAAATGATCGTAAAGGTCGATAAAAGTTTTGTTAAAGATATAAATAAGATCAAAGACCAGCGTCTTAGAAATCAGATTGCTGATTGTATCGATCAGGTACAAAAGGTAGATTCATTAACACAGATCGCTTCTTAAAAAAAATCACAGGGGAGACTCATTATTAACTGCGACTTCTTGTAGGAAAGAAGAAGCAATCTTTAAGAAACGAAAAACGGAACTGGAGAAAGACAAGAATAATGTTGAAGAAAGATTTGCTCTTGGTAAAATTCCAGAAGAACTATACCAGCGAATGTTGACCAAAATAGATGCCGAGATTTATGAGATAAAGGAAAAACATCAGATTCCCGAAATTGACACATCTAACTTTAAAAACAATCTAAATAAGACAATCAAATTTATTCAAAATGTGAGTGAATACTGGATAAACGGGAGTATTGATGTGAAGAAGAAAATCCAAAGACTGGTCTTCCCAAGTGGGATTTTGTATAATCCAGAAAATCGACAATATCTAACTCCTGAGGTCAACTCCCTCTTTCGTTTCACATCAGAATTATCAAGGGGTTCCGAAGATGTAAAAAAAAATTCCCCACTGATTTAAGTGGGGAATCCGTCTCAGTACCCGGAGCCGGAATCGAACCGGCACGAGATTGCTCTCATTGGTTTTTGAGACCAACGCGTCTACCTATTCCGCCATCCGGGCGAAGAGGGTGTGGGTTTGGGTGTGTGTTTGGGCATGGGGTGTGGGTTTTGTGTGTGTGTGGTCGAGGCGCAAAGATATTCAAATTTTCGTTTCAATTTCTACTACTAGTGTCAAAATGCAATTAGCGAATTTCGACCAGCCTAAAAAGTCTTAGCTTTTTTATTCGTAAGACTCAAATTTCAAGAGTGTGGCGAATTGAAATTTGTTAGTCGAACAATCCCGACGAAGTCGGAGGGAAAATATCTCCCGAGAACTCGGGACGGAATTAGGGTCCAGGGCTTGCCCTGGGGTTCATACCCGTGATTCTCCATTCATAAAAACCCACTACCTTCATCAACATTCGTCCGAATAAATGTTAAAAAATACAAATATACGTACGAAAAAATGTTAATAGTTACTAAAAAACGTACGTTAATTAGTATATTTGTATCAAATTTTAACATTATGGAACGATTTGCTCTTGAAGATTTAAAAAAATGGAAACAGTCAGGCAACAGGAAACCGCTCATTATTCAGGGCGCCAGGCAAGTGGGTAAAACCTGGCTGATGAATGAGTTTGGTGCTAGGGAATATGAACAGCTTGCATATATCAACTTTGAATCGTCAGTTGCCTTAAAATCGCTTTTTACCACTGATTTTGACATAAAAAGGATTATCGCAGCAATCCAGATAGAAACCGGAACGAAAATATTGGCAGAAAATACCCTGATCATTCTCGATGAAATTCAGGAAGCGGAACGGGGCATTACTTCATTGAAGTATTTTTATGAAAATGCTCCGCAGTACCATGTCATTGCAGCCGGTTCGCAGCTGGGTATAACCATGCATCAGCAAACCTCATTCCCCGTCGGGAAAGTCGACTTCCTGACCCTTTACCCGATGACATTCAACGAATACCTGTTGGCCCTTCAGCAGGATTTGCTGGTAACTGCAATACAAAATAATGATTGGCAACTCATTACTACATTCAAAACCAGGCTTGCCGGCTACCTCCGCCAATATTATTTTATTGGCGGAATGCCGGAGGTTGTTTATTCATTTACCCGGGATAATGATTTTAACCATGCCAGGATTATCCAGAAAAACATCCTCACCGCTTATGAACATGATTTCTCAAAACATGCACCGGCAGAGATTGTTCCGAGGATCAAAATGTTGTGGCAAACTATTCCTGCCCAATTATCGAAAGAGAATAAAAAGTTTATCTATGGTGTAATCAAATCCGGTGGCAGGGCAAAGGAATTCGAACTGGCGCTCGCCTGGCTGAATGACTGCGGCCTGGTGCATAAGGTTCACCGTATATTAAAACCTTTCCTTCCCCTGATGTCATACATGGACATCTCCGCTTTTAAACTATTCCTGCTGGATGTAGGGCTTTTGGCTGCCATGGGAAGCCTTGACATTCATACTCTCCTAGAGGAAGACCGGATCTTCACTGAATTTAAAGGTGCACTTACCGAACAATTTGTATTGCAACACCTGAAAGCAAGGAAAGATATAGAAGTCTTTTATTGGTCGGCAGAACGATCAATTGCAGAGATCGATTTTGTGATTCAGCGAAACGGTAATATCATCCCGGTGGAGGTAAAAGCAGGTGAAAACCTTAAGGCTAAAAGTTTAAAATCGTATTGTGAAAAATTTGCACCAAAAACAGCCATCCGTACCTCCATGTCAGACTACCGGGCTGAAAGCCGGATGACAAATGTTCCATTATATGCTGTTGATTCATTCTCCTTCTGATTTCAGCCTTTTAACTTAGACTTGAATTACCTGACAGATAAAACGAACAACGAAAAGCGAAAGGCCAACAGCGAAAAGCGGAAGCCGGAGGTCAGGAAATTCTTGTCACGCTTTACGCGTTACGCGTCACGATTTGGATAATTGCCGGGGAAACCGTAATTTCGCGACCACAATTCCAAATATCCCCGGTATGCCCAACAAAGTAAAAATTTTCTCCGGCCGCACCACGAAATACTTAGCCGAGAAGATCGCCCAGAGTTATGGTACCGAGCTCGGTACAGTTGTCGTTACCGATTTCTGCGATGGCGAATTCCAGCCCTCCTTTGAAGAAAATATCCGGGGAAACGACATCTTTATCGTTCAGTCTACCTTTGCGCCTGCCTCCAACCTCCTCGAACTTCTCATGCTCATCGACGCAGCCCGCCGGGCATCGGCACGCAACATCATCGCCGTGATCCCCTATTTCGGCTTTGCCCGCCAGGATCGTAAAGACAAACCCCGCGTTTCTATTGCAGCCAAACTGATGGCCAACCTTCTCTCAACCGCAGGAGTGCAGCGTATCATCACCATCGACCTCCACGCCGACCAGATCCAGGGATTCTTCGACGTCCCGGTCGACCACCTCTTCGCCTCCTCCATCTTCGTACCCTACCTTAAAAAACTGGAACTTCCGAACCTGACCATGGCCTCTCCCGATACCGGAGGTACCCGCAGGGTGGGAACCTATGCGAAATTCCTGGGTACCGATTTCGTGATCTGCTACAAGCAACGCAACAAGCCAAATGAAGTGGGTAAAATGGCATTGGTGGGAGACGTAACAGGAAGAGACGTAGTACTGGTAGATGATATCGTGGATACTGCCGGAACACTTACCAAAGCAGCCAGCATCATTATGGAAAACGGAGCCAACAGCGTACGTGCCATTTGCACTCACCCGCTCTTCTCGAACAATGCCTTGGACCGGATCGAAAAATCTCCCATCCTCGAAATGGTGGTTACCGATACCATCCCTTTGAAAAAGGAAAGTAAAAAAGTTAAGGTCCTTTCTACCGCCAGCCTCTTCGCAGAAGTTATCAAACGCGTGGAAAGCCATGAATCGATCAGTTCGTTGTTTAAGTTTGGGGAGTAGGATCGTAACGCGTGACGCGTAACGCGTAACGCGTGTAACAGAAATCTTATCTCTTCCTTTCCTATTAAATAAAATATTCCTACTTTTGCAGCCCGAAAAAAGAAATAGCAAATCAAGACCATTAGAATTCGCGTAACGCGTTACGCGTCACACGTCACGAAATAATCAATTATCAATTATCCATTATTAATTAACAAACATGAAACAAGTATCATTGAGCGGTTCTCTCAGAGAGAACGTAGGGAAAAAAGATGCTAAAAAACAGCGCAAGGAGGGAAATATTCCCTGTGTTATGTATGGCGGTAAGGAACAAATCCATTTTGTGGCAAGTGACAAGGCTTTCCGCAAACTGATCTTTACTCCTGAAGTCTATACTTTTAACCTCGATATTGCAGGAAAAACCTACAATGCAATTATGCAGGATGTGCAATACCACCCGGTAACGGACAACATCCTCCATGTTGATTTTCTTGAGATCCAACCGGAAAAACCCGTCAACATCAGTGTCCCGGTGAAGGTCATCGGCACGGCACCTGGTGTGCTGAAAGGGGGTAAGTTGATCCTCAAGACCCGGAAACTAAAGATCCTTGCGCTTTTGCAGAATCTTCCGGACGAAATTACCGTCTCCATCGATCCGCTCGATATCGGCGATTCCGTGAAAGTTAAAGACCTTGCAGTTGAGAATATTACCTTTATGGATTCTCCCAACACCATTATCATAGGCGTTCGTACAGCCCGCGTGCTGGTGGAAGAAACCCCTGCTGAAGGCGTTGCTGTCGAAGGTGAGGAACCTGTAGAAGGCGCTGAAAAAGGCAAAGAAGGCGAAGGAGAGAAGGAGAAAAAGTGATAAAGTGATGAAGTGACGAAATTTTCGTCACGCGTCACGCGTCACGCGTTACGCGTATGAAATACCTCATAGTCGGTTTGGGCAACCCTGGCGACGAATACGCCAACACCCGCCACAACATCGGGTTTGTGGTGGCAGATGCCTTTGCCTTCGACCGTAAGGTAGAATTTGCAACCGGGAGGTACGCTTCGGTTGCCAGGGCTTCGCTGAAAGGGAGAACCTTTGTCATTATCAAACCTACCACCTACATGAACCTTAGCGGGAAAGCCGTAAGGTATTGGATGACGAAGGAAGATATCCTCCCCGAAAACATCCTGGTGATCGTGGACGACCTTGCCCTGCCGTTTGGTTCCCTGAGGTTACGGAAAAAAGGCAGTGATGGCGGCCACAATGGATTGATCAGTATCAACGAAGAGATTGGTACCACCGGTTACGCACGTTTACGCATCGGCATCGGCAGCAACTTTGCCAAAGGCTATCAGGTGGATTATGTGCTGAGCCGCTGGACAAAGGAAGAAGAAACAATACTTCTACCCCAAATTGCGATGGCAGTGGATATCATAAAAAACTTCGCACTTATTGGGATTGACAGGACGATGAATCTGTTTAACACGAAGTCAGAGGACTGAGGTCAGAGGTCAGAGAATGAAAATCCGACATCTGACCTCCGATCTCCGACTAAATCCACCCGTTAAGCTTATAATAAGCAATCGCCAGCCATTCCCGAAGGATCAGCTGTTCGTAATGCAATTGGGTCCAGAACTGGTAACGAATTGTTATGTTTTTCCCGATGGGCGGTAGCCATTTTTTTCCACCCAGTAACCTGTCATCAAAGGAGAGTTGCGATTCAATGGCCGTTTCAAAGGCCGGCACCCCGTCGACCAGCAAAAAACCCGCTTTCCGGAAGGTTCTTACAGCACGGTAAAGATGTTCCGGTGAGGTTACTATAAGCAGTGACGCGTAACGCGTAACGCGTAACGCATTACGCGCAATGCATGTCGATGCAATATTCAATGCCTGTGCCCTCGTATTGGTTCCTAAGGATTCGAACGAGATCCTGTTTCCGGAGATCCCGCGTAAAATTAGTTCTTCTTTCATCTGGCATACGGAACTCAAGCTGTCGGCCGTATCCCCGGGAAGGGCAATGATGATCTTCGACCGGGTAAAATGATTCCCGAACCGGGCAGCATACCAGGTACGCATTAATCCCGATTCACTGGGCATCCCTCCGCCTCCCAATACCACGATGAACTCCGGGGCGCGGTGAATCCCTGCGTGTCTTGTGCTTAGGTTGTACCACGTCCAGAAAGGAGCAGAAGTAAGACAGAAGGTAAACAGGATGAGAAAAAGGCATCCGAAAAAGAAAAGGAGGTATTTCAAGATGCGAAGGATCATTCCACGGTGACTGATTTTGCAAGATTCCTGGGTTGATCCACATTGCAATGACGCATGACTGCAATATGGTATGAAAGAAGTTGCAATGGGATCGTCGCGATCAGGGGAACCAGGAATTCCTCGGTCTCCGGGATCTCAATATAATGGTCAGCTAATTTTTTTACGGTTGTATCGCCTTCATTGATGATGGCGATGATTTTACCTTTGCGTGCCTTCACCTCCTGGATATTGCTGATGACCTTTTCGTAGGTACCTTTTTTGGTGGCAATCACCACAACCGGCATATGGGCGTCGATGAGTGCAATGGGGCCATGTTTCATCTCAGCAGCAGGATAGCCTTCGGCGTGGATGTAAGAGATCTCCTTAAGTTTCAATGCTCCTTCCAGTGCAATGGGGAAATTGTAACCGCGTCCCAGATACAGGAAATTCCGCACATCCTTATAGATCTTTGCGATTGCTTTAACCTGTTCATTCTGCCTGAGTGTAGCTTCCACTTTATCAGGTATGGTTTCCAGTTCCGACAGTATCTGGTGAAACCGAGACTGGGTGATGGTTCCTTTTTTCAATGCGATCTTGAGCGCCATCAGGGTAAGCACCACCACTTGTGCCGTAAAAGCTTTGGTAGAAGCCACCCCGATCTCAGGCCCGGCATGGGTATAAATGCCTGCATGGGTAGTTCTTGCAATTGACGACCCGACCACATTACAGATACCCAGGACAGTTGCTCCTTTCGATTTGGCAAGTTCGATGGCCGCCAGTGTGTCTGCAGTCTCCCCCGATTGCGATATAGCGATCAGAATGTCTTCTTCACAGATGATCGGGTTCCGGTACCGGAATTCGGAGGAATACTCTACTTCCACAGGTATCCTGGCAAGATCTTCAAAAAGATATTCGCCAACCAGTCCGGCATGCCAGGAAGTTCCGCAGGCTGTGATGATGATCCGCTTTGCATTGATCAGCTTTTGTTCATATTCGCGGATCCCTCCAAGGGCGATGATCCCCTGTTCCGGATGCAGCCGTCCGCGCATGCTGTCGCGGATAGACCGGGGTTGTTCGTAGATCTCCTTCAGCATAAAATGATCAAACCCGCCTTTTTCGATGGAGGTCAGGCTGAGTTCAAGCTTCTGGATATAAGGCGTTTTTTTCTGGTTCTTGATGGTTATTATCTTTAATTCCTTGCCGCGCTCAATGATCGCGATCTCTTCATCGTTCATGAATACCACGTTATTGGTATATTCCACGATGGGTGTCGCATCCGATGCGACGAAAAATTCACCTTTCCCGACACCTACCACCATAGGGCTGCCTTTACGCGCAGCAATGAGGAGATCCGGGTTTTCCTTCGATATCACTACGATCGCATAAGCGCCAATCACCTGGTTAAGGGCAATACGTACGGCCTCTTCCAGTTTCACCTTTTCATTTTCCTTGATGTCTTCAATAAGGTGAATAAGCACTTCTGTATCCGTTTCACTGAGGAAGGTATATCCGCGATTGATCAATTCACTGCGGAGGGAAGTATAATTCTCGATGATCCCGTTGTGGATGATAGCCAGGCTTTTATTCCTGGAAAAATGAGGATGTGCATTCACCTGGTTAGGCTCGCCATGGGTTGCCCAGCGGGTATGCGCCATGCCGATCGTCCCTGAGATATCTTTATCTTCAATAAAAAGTTCCAACTCTGAAACCTTTCCTTTGCATTTATAGATATGCAGGTCTTCATTCAACAGGCATATTCCTGCGCTGTCGTACCCGCGGTATTCCAACCTGTGTAATCCTTTAATGAGGATGGGATAAGCTTCCCGCGGACCGATATAAGCAACAATTCCACACATAATAATGAATTAAGAGAATCAAAGGTAGCTGATTTTGCCGGAATAATCAAAAATGCAGGTAAGATTCCCCGGGAATTAGCAAACGGGTTAACCTTGATGTTAGTGAAGTTTTGTATAGATAACCTGTAATTTTACCCGGTCGGCAGAGAAACCTGGAAGTTGCGGGTTGGTACCGGTCAACATCACACGGTTAGTGACCAGGACATCGGCGGAGGGATTATTGGCCATAAGATACATGTCATAATTTTTTATTTTCCCATCGACGACTTGTTGCATATGGCGGGTAATCCTGAATTGATAAGTCCGCGCGGTAGTGTTGTAGTATCCGCCGGCATAAGAAGTTCCCTCAGTTTCATCGACGAGGAAGGCCACATTTCCTGCCGTATCCACTATAACCAAGGTAAGTTTAACCGGAGGCTGAAGTGTGGTATCGGTTTCTGCATTTTTAATAGTCAATGTTGCATTGTTGATAGCGATTTTTCCTGATTTCCCGAAGGTTTTAAGGAAAGGAAGCCGTATCCGCACCCTTACACCGCCCAATCCCTGAATGAACAGGTTATTTTTCCCGAGGGTGGTATCATGCTGAAGAACCTGTTGCCGGAATCCGGATGAAGCATTCAGGTAATGATTATGATCGAAGTGGTTGAATCGGGCGCAAAGTGAATTCCCGACAATGTCGAAATGCAGGGAGTCGTTGTCTGCATTATGAAAATACATAACGATTTTCGAGAGTAAACTGGTCGGGTCGAAAGATAATAAAGCGCCGCCAGAGGCATTCTGTGACGATTCGATGTACAACCCTTTCATGAACTCAAGAAAATTAACGTTTGTGCTCAGGGATGCTGCCGGGGCGTGAAGAATTTTGTTCCCGAAATAGTTTGTGAATTGGTTCAGGTTGATCCGGATATGGGGTGCTGTTTTGACCCCCCCGATGGTAAGACTATCATACCGGGCAGGCCTGAATGTATAATTTGCAATCGGGATCCCGTAGTTTTCAACTGATTGATTAGAATAATAAGTGCTGTCGATATAGAAGCTTTTGCTGAGTTCATAAACTTTAAGGGTTTGGAGGGCATTGGTGTCGCCGTAAATGGTTCCGTAAGGGATCATCAGAACGATGGAATCAAGACCGGGGTTGGTCCCGAAATCCGGAGTTTCTGCAGAGAGCCTGTATTGCATGTAAAAGCCGGAAGTGGTAGAGCCGAAAACCGGATCCATCAAAGAGCCCAGTATGCTCAGCGTGGTTTCGTCGGTACGGATGGAATCCTGTAACACCGAATGGGCCACAAATGAAGCGGTATCTGAAGTTTTGACATTCAACGTATCGGATGGGGGAAGAAGGTTAATCCCGACCTGGTAGGGGTCTTTCTTACAGGAGTAAACAAGGAAAACAAGAATGACAAGGGAAGCAAGAATGCTGAGGAAGCGGAAAGGATTCGATTTCAAAGGAAACAGTTTTAGAAGGTTCCGTAATTAATCAACTTCGACCGATTCATTAACAAGAATTTCATCATAGAAATCAGAATAAGCATCGATGTATTTTTCCATAGGTTGGAATTCGAGATACGGTTTACCGGATTCTTTGACATATTTCTTGAGCTCTGGATTGATTTCCGGGGAGCCGAAAATGATCCCATCCGAAAAATCGACCGCTGCTTTAATCATACTAACGTAGTTTGCGTTCTTATAGTGTTTGAGATCCTTTGTTGTGATGCCCTCCATCTTGATTTTATTTGCGAAATCCTTATTCAGCATATCGGGAAAGTCATCGTCGTAAATCGAATAAATTACTTTGGTATCGGTAAAGAGGGGATTATCCTTATAGGAACGTTTGATATTGAGGGGCACCAGACTGGTGATCCAGCCATGGCAATGGACAATATCGGGACCCCATCCGAGTTTTTTTACCGTTTCCAGGACACCTCTTGAATAGAAGATGGCTCGTTCATCGTTGTCTTTGAAGAATTTATTGTTTTTATCGGTAAGCATGAATTTCCGCTGGAAGTAGTCTTCATTGTCGATAAAATAAATCTGCATCCGGGCTTGCTGGATGGAGGCTACTTTAATGATGAGGGGGTGGTCGGTATCATCGATTATCAGATTCATTCCGGAGAGGCGGATCACTTCGTGAAGCTGGTTCCTTCTTTCATTGATGTTGCCGTAACGGGGCATGAAGGTGCGGATTTCCTTTCCTTTTTCCTGGATCCCCTGAGGCAGATGCCTGCCGATGTTGCCCATTTGGCTTTCTTTCAGATAGGGCATGATCTCCTGAGCAACAAATAAAACTTTTGCTTTTTCCATAAACTCTTTCCGTTTTCCTGAATCTTTATTGAGCCTGCAAAGATACTAAAAATTTTTTAACTAATATCCAAGTAAAACTTGTAAAATAATGATTTTTATTTAATTAAGTTTTGAAATAAAAAAAGTTAAAAGAAAATTACCCTGAGCGTATTACCTTTTACCTTTTCGACCGATAAAGCCAAAGTAATTAACCTGAAAAGGAGGTATAAAAGGAACGGACAGAACGGTTAATCGGAAAAAATGATCGCGGGACGGGTGGTTTTTTTCAGGTAGGTGCAATCGTTGCTTCCACAATCTAATGATTGTCCGCAGGCTGCCGGCGGAGAATGCGGCAGAGAGAAATAAAAAAGTGAATCCTATGAAAAAGATACTAAATATTTCCGGTTTTATCCTTGTCATTTTGCTTGGATGCTTTCAAAATTCAAAGGCTGTTAATTCCGCGCCAACAGGCATTAATATCGATTTTTCTTCAAAAGCCTATTGGGATGGAGCATCGCAAAGTTGTTTGCCAAGGGACAAAGGATGTTGCTTTCACATATCAATAGATATCGGTATGCTGACACCAGGCCATATAAATGGCACTCTTTATCAATCCATGGATGGAGTATTGACCTTTTCTTTTTCAAAAAAAACCGGTGTTCTCTCAAGTACCTTAATAGAACTTTGTAAGCATGGTATGTTTGTCCTTGACGGAACAGGGACTTTCTCTGATGAAATATTGAAAAAACTGGGGTTACCCTCTGCTTTCAAACTTCCTTCCGGAGAATACCCTTATGTGGAGAATGGAGATGTTGTTACGGTTACATTTAAATATTGACAAAACAGAAAAGGCTGTCTTAAAGGAAAACTCCTGTAAATAAAAAGACCAAGCAAATATGACTTTTAAGACAGCCTTTTTCATCTTCAAGAGCATTAATCCTAAAAACCATATCCCATGAGAACACTTTCTTTGTTTTTCTGCTTTTGGATTCTCTTTCAGATGACCTCCTGTATTGTCATCAAATCCCGTAAAGTGGATGATGGAACAAAATCCCTGACCCGGGATGATAGTATAAAGATTTTTCCTTTCAATTACGGATCTGTTCATAAGACTTTTGAATATTCCACTCCATCCGATATAATTTTTCAAAAAATCGAAACGGCTGACCTGAAGGAAATCCTTACTGAGAAGAAATATTCCTGGGTGATGTTTATTGCTTCCTGGTGCCCGGTTAGTGAAAAGGCATTAATAAAAAACTCCGGGTTAATATTAAAATTTCCTGAAGACTCAATTCAGCTTTATATCATAAGCCAGGATTTAAACATAAAAAACTTGCAGAAAGAAATTTTTGAAGCAAATTATAATCATATTCCCTATCTGATGACTTCCCAAAAATACGGAACCGATGAAACATATAAACAAGAAAAATTCATTAAGGATTTTGATAAAAGAATCCAGGTTGCCCGATTCAAGGAAGGAGGTGTCCCCAAGAACCTTCTTTTCAATAATAAAGCTGAACTTCTTTATTTGACAGGAGGAACACTAATTAATTGCGATACCATAAAAAAATACACAAAACTGGAATGCAGGAAGAATCCGTAACTCCGGCTTTGCGTCCTTTGCTTAAACTCCGCGTTCTTTGCGGTTAAAAGACTTTATAAAAAGAGACGATGTTTCGATTCGTTTTTTCTAAAATGATGAGAATTGCGAAAAAAAGGTAACCGCAAAGAACGCAATGGAAGAGCGAAGTTCGCAAAGAAAGAAGGAACAAATTATAATAAATAACATAACATCGCAATGAAATTAATAACTGTTAAAAAGTCTCCGCGTCCTTTGCTTAAACTCCGCGTTCTTTGCGGTTAAAAGACTTTATAAAAAGAGACGATGTTTCGATTCGTTTTTTCTAAAATGATGAGGATTTCGAAAAAAAGGTAACCGCAAAGAACGCAATAGAAGAGCGAAGTTCGCAAAGAAGGAAGGAACAAATTTGTAAAAATGGCAGAAGTTGACTCATGACTGAAAATGAAATATCAAATCAAATTATTGGAAGGGCGATTAAATTGCATCAATTACTTGGGCCGGGATAACTGGAAAGTGCGTATAAAGAATGCTTATTTTATGAACTGCAAAAAGCAGGAATTTATGTTGAGAAAGAAAAGCCAATCCCTTTGATTTATAATAACGTTAAGCTTGAATGTGGATACAGGATTGATATTTTGGTCGAAAATAAAGTTGTGATCGAAATAAAAAGTGTTGAAACCTTAAATGAAATCCACCTGGCTCAAACTTTGACTTATATGAAACTCGGAGATTATAAGTTGGGACTGCTTATTAATTTTAATGTCGTACTGTTAAAAAACGGAATCAAAAGGGTAGTGAACAAATTATAATAAATAACATAACATCGCAATGAAATTAATAACTGTTAAAAAGCCTGCGTGTCCTTTGCTTAAACTCCGCATTCTTTGCGGTTAAAAGACTTTATAAAGAGAGACGATGTTTCGATTCGTTTTTTCTAAAATGATGGAAATTGTGGGGAAGAAAGAAAAAACAAAAATCAGTACTGGTATTTTGCCTGTTTCTTGCAACATCTGCAAATGCCCAATCCTGTTTTTTCCATGATTCTTCGATAAAAGAAAATTTTTGGAAAAAGATCAGATATGAACAGGAACTGGAATATTCTTTTTCCGTCAGCAATTTCCTTTTCCTCAACTGGCATCATGACAAAAACGCCAACCAGGTCATCCTCCTCCAGAATTTAAAATATAAGTTTTCCCTTTCCGGCGACAGCCTGGTTCACTTTTCCGGATCATTCCAACATAATCTGGGTCTACAAAGCTATTTCGACAGTCTTACAAAATTCCAGACCGACGACAATACCCTGAATACACGCTTCGATATCCGGCTCCACAAAAACCTGAATTTTACTATAAACTCCATCCTGACTTCAAGGATTATGAATGGATATGACTTTTTTGTAAACGACAGCGGAAGGATCGTCAAAACCTTAAATTCATCTTTCTGTACACCCTTAATCTGGACATTCTCCGGAGGTTTTTCTGTAAAGTGGCAGGATTTCGGATCTCTCAACCTGGGCCTTTCCACGGCAAAACTTACATATATCCGCGACAAAAGTATCTTCGGAAAACAGAAAGTCACCCAATTCTATGGAGTTCCGGAAGGGAAAGACCATATTTTTGAGTATGGCATCAGTTTGCAATTTCTTGCGGATAAGGAATTCTTAAAAAAGGTCAGGTGGAATTGCGATCTTCTCGTATTCAAAAATTATACTTCCCCGGTGGATGTCACCCTGAAAAATAATTTCGGGATCCGGATCAACCGTTTCCTGAAAGCAAGCATCCAGACGCGGGTTTTCTATGAAGAGACAGTCAGCCGGAGCATTCAGATGGAAAACCTCGTCACATTTGGGTTTTATGTTCACCTTTAAAGAAGAGGATAAAACCCTGATCGTTTTCAACCCGGAATCGGGAAAAACCATAATTTTGCAGTCCTGATTCAAAACATTTTTATTTTTATCACAAACTCGTTCCATTTGCCTTGCTGCCATGAATAAAATCGAAACTCATCCGATCCTTGAGATCCATCCTGCCGAAAAAATGATCTTCCTCTTTGAAGGGAAAGAAATCACCGGGGAAAAAGGATTCACCATTGCCGCCGCCCTTCACCAGGCAGGATTCCCGGTTCACAGTCATAGCCTTACAAACCGCGAAAGAAGCCTGGAGTGCGGAATCGGGAAATGCGGCGCCTGTGAAATGCTGGTCGACGGCCAGATTAAAAGGATCTGCATCACACGGGTCGACCAGGTAAAAGAGGTGAAAGAGATCCCGCATGATTATGCCCCTTACCGTACCAACTACGTTAAAGAAACGCCGATCAACGTTTATAAAACTTCAGTCGCCATTATCGGCGCAGGGCCTGCAGGTCTTGCTGCACGCGAAGAACTGAACAAACACACCATCCCCAACATCGTGATCGACAACAACGATAAGATCGGCGGACAGTTCATCATGCAGACCCACCAGTTCTTCTTCTTTGAGAGTGAACAGAAATTTGGCGGTATGCGTGGTTTCGACATCGCCAAAACCCTGGCCGGCGATAACCCGGAAGGGATATTCCTGAACTCCACCGTTTGGGACCTCCTGGAAGGAGGCAGGATTGCCATAAAGAACATTCTTACCGAAGAGATCTATTTTGTAGATGCGGAATACCTGGTGGTTGCCACCGGTGCGGTTCCCTATATGCCGGCCTTTGAAAATGATGATCTCCCTGGCGTATTCACTGCTGCCGTTGTCCAGAAGATGATGAATAACGAATTGACCCTGCTCGGGAAGAACATCCTCACCGTTGGTGCCGGCAACATCGGTTACCTGACATCCTACCAGCTGATGCAGGCAGGTGCACGGGTGAAAGCGATCATCGAAGCGCTGCCATTCGAAGGAGGTTTCCCGGTGCAGGCCAACCGCGTCCGCAGGCTGGGCATCCCTGTTCTTACTTCTCACATTCTCCTGAAAGCCATCCCAAATGAGAACCACGACGGGATCATCGGAGCCGTGGTCGCAGAGTGCAAGGATTTCAAAGCTATCCCGGGAACAGAAAAGGTGATCGGTGGGATCGACGCCATCAATATCTGTACAGGACTTGTCTCCGACGACCAGTTGCTGATCAAGGGCAATGAACTCTTCGGAAGAAAATGCTTTGGCGCCGGAGACGCCATCCGGATCGGGGAAGGTACCAGCGCCGTGGTACGCGGCAAACAGGTGGCCTTCGAGATCCTCCAGGAAATGGGAGAGAAGTTTGATTATGATGCCTTCCTGGTTACCTCAAAAGAATATATCGATTCACAGCAACCACCGGTCAGGATCATCGAAGAGCCCTATATTCCTTCACCTGCCCGTATGCAGGAAAAAGGCTTTGTGCTGATCGACTGCCTGTATGGTTTTGCCTGTAATCCTTGTGCCTTTGCCTGCCCGAACGGTGCCATCACCAAATCTTCCACCAGCACGGTGCCAGCCATCGACTTTGAGAAATGCACGGGATGCATGGATTGTGTATTCAAGTGCCCGGGACTCGCCATCTTTGGGTATAACCTGAAAAAAGACTGGCTCTTTCTGCCGATCGAATATGAAGTAAGCGAAAAAGCCGGATGCTACCTGGTGGATAATGATGGCAAAAAATTGGGAGAAGGCGTTGTAGAGAAAATTTTGAAGAAACCCAATAAAACCAATATTGCGAGGATAAAATCATTGGATGTTCATGGGGAAGAACTTGCCAATGTCAGAGGGTTTATCGTTAAAAAGAATTATCCTGAGCCGATCGAATTCAAGCCTTACAAATACGAAAGTACCGTACCGACTTATGTTTGCCATTGTGACGACGTAACCCTGGATGAGATCCTGGAAACCATCGGCGACCGGAAGTTCATTTCGGTGGATGAGGTAAAACATACCACCCGCCTGGGTATGGGCGCTTGCAGGGGGAAGCGATGCATCAAGCGACTGAAGCAAACGCTGGCCGGTTCCGGCATTTCAATCGTGGGCGAACCTACTCCCCGCGGACCATTGTCGAACCAGGTTGCCATGGGTGAACTTTATCCCAGGACGGTTCATGAACGGGTGATCACGACGATTAACGGGAATCCGGCGAAAAAGATAAAAGTTAATTCTCTCATTGCGGGAGGAGGCATCGGGGGCAGTGCATTGTTCCGCTACCTCAGCGAAGAAAAGATGGAACCTGTCCTGATCAACTATGGCCGCGGGGCTTCCTGGCGAAACATTGCCGGCGGGCGACCGAATTTCTCTTTGCCGGAATTATCTGAAATAGCCACCCAAAATCACGAGATATTCAAACAACTCCAGGAATTGCATGATGTCAACTACCGTCCCATCAATTATGTCACCTTTGCCCATGATCCGGCAATGTACGATGCACTGGTTGAATCAATGGCCTGGTCGAATGCATACATGGTAGGACCGAAAGATTTTCAAAAGGAAATCTCTCCGCACCTGAACCCCATCCTCACAACTTACCTCTCTGCCTTGATCACGAAAGATTGCTGGCAGGCTACACCAGGGCGCGTCATCGACCTGATCCGCAGAATCGGGATCGATCATGGTGGCAGGGTGGAAGAGGATTGCCGCCTGGTGGATGTGAGAAAAGAGGGAAACCGGTATTTCATTCTTACGCTGAATCACGAAAAAACCTATATCGAATACGAAACAGAAATCTTTATCAATGCATTGGGGCCGGAAGGAGAAAAATTCGCCCGGATGCTGGGCTTTGAAACCGGATTATACCCTGTAAAGCACCAGGCCTTCATCACACGCCGTCTCCCGATGCTAGGGATCAATGGAGCTCCCCTCGGGATGCTCATCGACCGCAGGAAATACAAAGGCTTTATTGCAGTATACGGTCAGCAGCTTGGCGAAACCGGCCAGATCATTGGTTGTGCTTCTCCTGCATTTGAACCACAGGAAGCAGATAAAAATATCCGGATCAATTCGGAAGAATTTGCGGAGATCGCCTCTGAAATCTTTACCAACTGGATCCCGGAACTCTCTTCGGTTGGGTTCCAGGCTGTTTGGGCAGGATACTATGTTGAGCCAAGAATGATCATCGATCCGGAACTGGGAATGTTCCTCGGCTTACGCGGACAAGGCTTCATGATGAGCCAGTACCTCGCAAAAATGTATGTGGATAAATTACTCGGGAAACCGGCGCCATCCTACTTCGACCGCCTCAAAATGTCGGGTGACGGAATGCTGGAAAGAGCGTTTAAATAACTGATGAGCTCATCAGCTAGTTGATCTACTTCCGGATGAACAACGCCTTGATAATATGGCTCGCCATCTTCGGGTTTTCCTTAAGCCTTCTTGTAGAATAGCCAAACCAGTCCTTCCCAAAAGGCACATATACACGCATGTTATGACCTTTTTCCACTATGCTTTTCCGTAATTCAGGCGTTACGCCATATAACATCTGGAATTCATAAGCGCTTTTTGGCAGGTTGAATTTGCTGATCAGCTGATAAGCTCCTTTAACAAGAGGTTCGTCATGCGTGGCAATGCCGGGAAACATTCCTTTCCGGAGGATATACTCCAGGTCCTCTATGTAATGATCGTTGATCTCCTGGTATTTCTTATAGGCAATCGCTTCAGGTTCCACATAAATACCTTTGCACAGGCGAAAATTAAGGGGTACCCCCGGGGAATGAAGATCTTCAATATTTTTAATATCGTCCAGGGTACGGCGGAGATATGCCTGGAGAACCAATCCGACATGGTGCGGGAATTCATTCTTCAGTTTCCAGAAGAGTTCGATCTCACGGTCAGTGCAGGGAGAATCTTCCATGTCGACCCGGATGAAGGTGTTATAACCGGCAGCTTTCTCCATGATCCTGCGGATATTTTGATAACATATTTCTGTATCGAGGAGAAGCCCGAAGAAAGTTGGTTTCAGGGAATAATTCCCATCAATTTTTTCAGCCTGGATCCGGTCAATGATCTGAAGGTAAGTCTCCCGGTTCTCTTCCGCCTGTTTCAGATCGGTGATAAATTCCCCAAGGAGGTCGATGGTGACTTTGATGCCCTGTGAATTCAACTCTTTTGATACCCTGATGGCATCTTCGATCGTTTCGCCTGCAATGTATTTTTTGGAAAAAATCCAAACCAGCTTTTTGGGCATATACGGGAGTATCCCGGCAATCAGTTTGTTTATCATAGGGTTTCAGCTTTTAAATGAAACTATTTTATAAAAAAAGAATCCTCTGTCAATAAATGGAATAAAACTCCGTAAATATAAAGTAAACTGGCTAATAATCAAAGGTATTAGCATAGGCCGGGAAAATAAAGATTTGTGTTTCATCAGATTAATTTATAATTTTGCGGGCTTTTTGATGGAAGGGAGTTTCTGATGAATTACTTAACCCAATTCATTATCCCTGTGACAGGGTTGAAACCGAGATCTCATCAGTTCGACTTTGAAATTGATGATTCGTTCTTTGAACATTTTGAATATTCCGAGATACGGAATGGACAGATTAATCTGCATCTGGTCATTGAGAAAGAAGATAACCTGCTGGTCTTTCATTTTAATTTCAATGGCTATGTAAGGATTCCCTGCGACCGGTGCTATGAACCGTTCGACCTGCCGATCGAAGGAAAGGAACGTCTTATCCTCAGGTTTGGCAGCGACTTTCATGAGGAAAGCGAAGAGATACAAGTGGTTCCCATCGGGGAGAACCATTTTGATATCAGTCCGTTTATCTATGAATACATTCATTTATCCCTGCCTTTTCGCAGGGTACATCCCGAAAATGAACTCGGGGAAAATACATGTGATGCAGGGATCATCCGTCGGCTGGAAGACCTTTCAGCATCGTCCGGACCGGATCCGAGATGGGACGTATTAGCACAGTTAAAGAAGAAATCGTAATTCGTAAATCATAAATCGTAAATTGTAACTTATGCCACATCCGAAACACAAAATCTCCACAACCCGGAGAGATAAAAGAAGAACCCATTATAAAGCGATAGCTCCGACAGTTGGGTTGTGTTCAAATTGCGGATCTC
>Ga0224524_1000175_pt1 | contig 28647 bp, 19 predicted proteins | sample CFST75metaG_FD_179895 | JGI IMG/M metagenome (GOLD analysis project Ga0224524, IMG submission 179895) | Peat soil microbial communities from Stordalen Mire, Sweden - C.F.S.T75 | ecosystem: Environmental > Terrestrial > Soil > Wetlands > Peat | place: Sweden: Norrbotten County, Stordalen Mire... | reverse complement strand
ATATCACTATTACCGATGCAGCGCTTGGCACAACTGCTGAAGTTCCTACCATCGATGGCAAGGCAAAAATCAAGATTGACCCGGGAACGCAAAGCGGAAAGGTACTCCGGTTAAAAGGCAAAGGATTACCCAATATGAATCAATGGGAAGGCAAAGGCGACTTGCTGATCACGATCCATGTCTGGATTCCCCGTACTCTTTCAAAAGAAGAAAAAGCCATTCTCGAAAAACTTGGCGACTCCCCGAATTTCAAACCTAATCCTTCTTCACGTGATAAAAATATCTTTTCACGGATGAAAGACTATTTTGAATAAACTTTTTTCTTATTCATCAACAGACCTCAACCCTGATGGATCTCTTTATTGCAAAAAATGTCACCAAGACGTTTGCCCAACACAAAGCTTTAGATAAAGTCGATATCAACGTTCCGGAAGGGAGTATTTTCGGACTCCTGGGGCCGAATGGCGCAGGAAAAACAACCTTCATCCGCATCGTGAACCGGATCCTGGCACCCGATGAAGGGGAACTCTTTTTTCGAGGACATCCCCTGGCGCCTTCCGATATCTTCAACATTGGTTACCTCCCAGAAGAACGCGGCTTGTATAAGAAAATGAAGACCGGGGAACAGGCACTGTACCTTGCCCAGCTAAAAGGTCTCAGCCGGCATGATGCCCTGCAAAAACTGCATTACTTGTTCGAAAAATTCGAGATCAGGGCTTGGTGGAACCGGAAAGTGGAAGAACTTTCAAAAGGGATGCAGCAAAAGGTTCAGTTCATCATTACCATCATCCATGAACCCAAAATGCTGATCTTTGACGAACCCTTCAGCGGTTTCGACCCGATCAATGTGAACCTTTTAAAAGAAGAGATCCTTGAATTGAGAAAAAAGGGATCTACCATCATCTTTTCAACCCACAACATGGCTTCAGTAGAAGAGCTCTGCGACCATATCTCCCTCATAAACAATGCCAGGAAGATCCTCGACGGGAATGTATGGGAGATTAAAAAAACTTACAAAACAAATACCTTCGAAATTCAGTTCACGAAGTTTGATGGCGATACCCGGAGTTTCCTCTCTCCCGCATTTGAAGTCCTTGAACAAACTACCGTAAATGAACATTTCACAGTAAAGATTCGTATCCCATCAGATGCAAATCCCAATGACCTGATTCGGGAGATGTTGCCCCATGTGATGATCCAGTCGGTAAATGAGATCATCCCCAGCATGAATGATATTTTTATCCGTACCGTCACCCGTCAGAATCCAGATCCTTCAACTTTTTCAAGAGAAAAGATATGAACAAGATCTTACTGATCATCAGGAGAGAATACCTGACTCGCGTAAAAAAAAGGTCCTTTATTGTCATGACCATTCTCGGCCCGTTGCTGATGGCGGCCATCGTGATCGTGCCGGTTTATATGGCCACGATGTCGAATGAGGTAAAAACCGTTTCAGTAATCGATGAATCAGGATTCTTTTTTGGCAAATTCAAGGATTCTGAAAGCATCAAGTTCCATTATCTTGTCAGTGATATCTGGTCAGCAAAAGCTTCGTTCGGCAAAAGCGGAGATTATGCATTGCTCTTTATCCCGAAAACGGAACTTTCCCTGCCTAACGCTGCCATTCTCTATTCAAAAAGTCAGGTTAACTTGAATACAAAGGCTTACATAAGAAATGTGATGGAAAAACGGGTGGGAGAGCTGAAACTTGAAGCCAAGATCAAAGACCTGAAACTGTCAGATGATGCAAAACTTACAACCGACGATATCCTTCGTTCCATCAAGGCCAGTGTCGACATCAGCACCATAAAAATCGGGGATGGAGGGAAAGAGGAAAAAAGTTACCCGGAAGTCAGCATGATACTTGGCATGTTCAGCGGGATCCTGATATATTTCTTTATCTTTTTATTCGGATCCCAGGTCATGCGTGGCGTGATCGAGGAAAAAACAAGCCGTATCATCGAAGTTATAATCTCTTCCGTCAAGCCATTCCAGCTGATGATAGGAAAAATCACCGGGATCGGCCTGGTCGGACTGACACAATTCCTGTTATGGGTCATACTTACCGGTACTATCGTGACTATTGGAATATCAGCATTTTCATCAAAAATCAAACCCGGCACGGCTACTGAACAACTGATGCAAAACCAGACAAAGGGTATGACGGCAATGCAGCTGCCCAATGCTGCGGATTCAACAAAAGTTACAGGAGAACAGTCAAACGAAGTGATTAATGCTATCGAATCCATCGATTTCTTTTTCGTAATCAGATATTTCATTTTCTATTTTATTTTCGGATATCTATTCTATGCCGCTTTATTTGCTGCCATTGGAAGTGCAGTCGACAGCGAAGCAGATACGCAGCAATTCATGCTACCCATTACACTCCCGCTGGTTTTTGCGATTATCATGGCACAATACGTGATTCAAGAACCAAATGGCACATGGGCATTTTGGTTATCTATGATTCCATTTACTTCGCCGGTTATCATGATGATAAGACTTTCGTTTAACATGGGAAACGATTTTTGGCAAATCTACCTTTCCATGTCACTTCTGGTACTTGGTTTTCTGGCAAATACATGGATAGCATCAAAAATATACCGGACCGGCATCCTGATGTATGGCAAAAAAGTCAGTTACCGGGAATTATGGAAATGGCTGAAGTACAGGAATTAATTGGTGAACTGGTGAGCTGGTGAATTGGTGAGTTAAAATACGTCTTCCATCCTCAATCCTCCATTCTCCAACTTCGGATCTCTGACCTCTGACTTCTGACCTCTACTTATAGATTTTACTCCACTCGTATTTTTTGCGTGACTTCCAGTCCCCTTTGTGATAGATATAACTTGCAATCAGCGGAAGAACAGATGTGGCTTCAGCATAAACCATTTTTTCGAAGACTGTATCCACTTTCCCCCAGGAAGAGGCTTCTTTCAGCGTGGAACTTGAGCAGGCGCCATCACGTGAATCTGCAACGGTAATCTGAACGGCATATTTATGCATCGGGACTTCTTTCCCAAGCACTTCGGCGCAGATCACCGTATCCTGGACAAAATTCTTTGGCACTCCCCCTCCGATCATAAAAAGTCCGGATGTTTTTGCTTTCATTTTGATCAGGGTGAGCTCAAGAAAATCTTTCACCGAATCGATGGAAACATGTCTTTCCGGATGGGTCCACTGGTGCTTCACCAGGCCAAATCCTGCACTGCTGTCACTGAAGGCCGGGCAGAAAATGGGAACATTATGCTCATAACAGGCCTGCACGAGCGAATCTTTCTTTTTAGAATTCTTTTTCAGGTATTGCCCCATCTCCCGGATAAACTCACGGGAAGAATAAGGCCTGGGCTCAAGCGAATCGGCGATCTTGGCAACTGTCATATCACAGGCTTGCAGTTCTTCTTCATCGATGTAGGTGTCATAAATCCGGTCGATATAAAGATCCCTCAGCTGCTTATCATCCACATTATATGAACCCTGATAATGCTTATATCCCAACGCTTCAAAGAAATCCATATCGACGATCGATGCGCCGGTGGCAATAATGACATCCACCATGTTGTTATTTACCATGTCGACGTATACCTGCATGCAACCGGCTGCACCCGTACTCCCGGCAATGGTCAGGAAGATCGTGCAACCTTTGTCTTTGATCATACGATTCAGGATATCAGCTGCTTCAGCAGTATCACGTGAGGTGAACGACATATCCCGCATGGCATCAATGATGGGAACCGTATTGATCTTCTTGATATCAAAATGCTTGACTGGTTTTTTTAAGAAGTCTTTTTTCTTCATACTAAATTTTTTTATAATCCAGAATTCAGAATGCAGGAATACAGAATGTAAATGTTATCTATTGTGCGTTAATTATTTTGTAAAATTAACAAAACTCATTTAATAATATTGAATCGTAAATGATTCATGATGGGGAAACAGCTATCCCTCATGAATTAACACAAAATTCCTGCACTCTGAATTCTGCATTCTGCATTCCTGCATTAATACGTTAGTACCCTAAGATCTTGAGCATTGATTTATAGCTCTGTTCCTTGGAGAAAAGCTTGAATGATATTTCATCATTTTCATCAAGGTCGATCAAAACATGTTTCGGTGCTGGAATCAAACAATGCTGGATCCCACCATAACCACCGATTGCTTCCTGGTAAGCCCCGGTATGGAACAGGCCAATGTATTGCGGTTCTTTTTCATTGAATTTTGGCATATAGATGGCATTCGTATGTCCTTCGGCATTGTAATAATCTTCGCTGTCGCAGGTCAGACCACCCAGGAATATGCGTTCATATTCCTGATCCCAGTTGTTCACAGCAAGCAATATAAATTTTTGGTTGATCGCCCAGGTATCGGGTAATGTGTTCATGAAGGAGCTGTCGATCATATTCCAGACTTCCCTGTCATTCTGCCTTTTCTGGTCAATGATGGAAAACAGCACGGCTCCGCTCTCCCCCACGGTGAATTGCCCGAACTCGGTAAAGACATCTGGTTCCGGAACCTCATTACGTTCGCAAATACTTTTGATCTGTGAAATTATCTCCTCGGCCATATATTCATAATCATACGTAAAATCCAGGGAATTCCTGATGGGTAATCCCCCGCCGATGTTCAATGCAGTCAGTTCAGGGCTGATCTTCTTCAGGTCACAATAAACACTGACGCTCTTGTGCAACTCATTCCAGTAATAGGCAGTATCCTTTATCCCGGTATTCAGAAAAAAATGCAGCATCTTCAACTCAAACTTCGGATTATTCTTGATCTTTTCACAATAATATGGAAGGATATCATTGTACCGGATCCCAAGACGGGAGGTATAAAAATCAAATTTAGGTTCTTCTTCCGATGCGATCCGGATCCCTATTTTCATCTTATTATTTCCGATCTGGTTCTCATATTTATCCAGTTCAAAGAGGTTATCCAGGACAGAGATCGTATTTGAGAATCCCTGGTTGATCAGGTTCACGATGTATTCAATGTACATCGGGCGTTTGAAGCCATTGCAGATGATGTACTGTTCGTTCTTGAATAAGCCCCGGGAATACAGATCTTCGATGATCGGGATATCAAAGGCAGAAGAAGTCTCAAGGTGGATTTCATTTTTAAGCGCTTCCTCAAGGACAAAACTGAAATGTGAACTTTTTGTGCAATAGCAATAATGGTAATCCCCCTGGTAATCAACCTTCGCCATTGCCACATTAAACAATCTCTTCGCCCTCTGTATCTGTGAAGAGATCTTTGGCAGGTAACTTATTCTTAATGGAGTACCATATTGTTTAATAATATCCATCAATGAGACTTTATGAAAATAAAGCTCATTGTCAATGACTTCAAATTCCTCCTGGGGAAAATCGAAAGTTTGTTCGATTAGATCAATATATTTATTTTTCATGTGGAATGTTTTTAAATGTAAGTCACCCGGATTACATTTTTTCCCCTAATGTAAGTTACCTGGATTTATCCGGAAGGGCAAAAGTATGACAATATTCCCGAAAATTTGACTATTCTGATCAAAAATCATCGGATATTTTTCCTAAATTTGGATAGCATTAATACAAAAACCATGACTTTTAAGGAAGTTCAAAAGAAAATCAGGCTCTTCCCTGGGGCCTCTGCATTGATAATTAATGCTCCGCCTGAGTATCTGGATATGATTTCGTCGATTAATTTTGACATCCAATCCGACAAAACCAAACAAGGTCAATATGATTTTGTTCAGGTATTTGGATCAGAAAGATCAGATTTAGAGCAACTGGTTGACAAGTATTCAGCATCAGGTAAGTACGATTGTTTATTCTGGATCTGCTATCCCAAAGGAGGCGGAAAGATCAAAAGTGATATAAAGAGGAACATTGTCTGGGGGATCGCAGCGCATGTCGGGATGCAATGCGTGAGCCAGGTTGCAATCGATGAGACATGGTCGGCATTAAGGTGCAGACCGGTTGCAATGGTAGAGAAATAACAGAAGAATTATGAATTAGGAATTACGAAGTACGAATGAAGGAGATAGAAAGTCTTGAAGAGCTATTGATAGCGGAGAGTTCGAGGAGGAATACCGATCTGGTTGCGGATCTGGTTTTACAGAAACCGGAATTGTTCGATCAACTCTGTCGTATTTTCCTGAAGGATGAAGGACCGGTGAGCTGGAAAGCAGGCTGGGTTGCAGATGTTGTTTCGGAAAGAAGACCCGATCTCCTGGAACCATATATTGAAGGGATTGTTTCCCGCCTGGAAACTTTCACACACGATAGTGTGAAAAGGGAAGCATTGCGGATGCTGGTCCGTTCGCCTTTACCCGTAGAACAGCTTGGACTTTTGATTACTCTTTGTTTCGATTGGATCACCTCCTCGAAGGAACCCGTAGCAGTGAAAATGTTTTCCATGGAGATCCTCTACAGGATATCACAACAGGAACCGGAGATGAAAAAGGAGTTGGCCGATTCCATTGAATGGAGGATGCAGGAAGAGACTCCGGGTTTCCGCGCTCATGGCAGGAAACTGCTGAAAAAACTCTATCGTGAGTTACAGGAGATGTAAATAATTCCGCTGCTTTCCGGAATTAGTTTTTAATTTTGGGGATGAAAATATTCCATGTGAAAAATCTTTCAATGTTTTAATATACTATGACCTTTAACGCATCCTTATGAACACCACACGGATACCTTCACTTGTTTATTACCTTCTGCTCTTCCTGCTTATCTTCTTTTCATTTTACAATTTCGCTGAGATTTATTATCCGATGCTGAATTCAAATATGGCAATAAACATTCTCATGGCACAGAGCCTCAACCTCCCGGGTGATCTCTATTTCTGGGGACAAGACTGGGCCGGAAGCCTGATCCCTGTATTAGCAAATGTGCTCGTTGAAGTTTATAAATTCCCTCCTGTACTGGCTGTTTCCGTGATCCATTACCTTATCCTGATTGCCGGTTTCTTTGCAATGGCTTCCTTTTTCCGGAACCGTAATCTCAAGCTAATACTCGCACTCATCTGGTTTTTCCCTTGCTGGCATTTCCTTGGCCATGTAACCCAGCTTTTCGGAATTCAGATGTGCCTGATCGTTCTTGCACTGTACTTTCTTAAAATCATGCAGGTGGTGGTAAACCGGTACCTGCAGTTGGTCCGGCTTTCGCTTGCTTGTCTTTCATTTGTTACCGCCATATGGGTATCCGACCTGGCCTTGTTATCGGTTGTACTTGTAGCACTCATCGTGATCTGGAAATATAAGCCTATGCTTATAAAGAAACGTTTACTCTTCCTGATAAAGGACAGGAAGAAATTGTTTCAAACACTCGTGGTACTTTTCTGGTTCATTCTCGGAACTGCATTTATCCTCTATGCAAAGCATAAGTCAACACGGGTCGAAGCATATCATACCCACCACCTGAATCACCCGGGTGAGATATTTGCCTCATTAAAAATCATTTTTTACTCGATCTGGCAGGTATTGATTTTTGCCTCGGAGAACTTCATGGAGAGTATTTATGCTTGGGCCATCATTGTAGGCATTCCGCTGGTTATTTCTCTCTCCAATACCCGAAATCATTTCGTTAAATTCTGTTCCTTACACAAATGGTTGATCTTTTTCGCCCTGAATGGGATCGTAATGTTCGTTTTTCTGGTTCTGTCACATTGGGTATACCTGAATGGAACAACCAGAGGGTATTTCACTCTTGTATACATCTCGCTCTGGATTGCAATGCTGCTCTACGTTGAAGCAACCGGGTCCCATAACCGCCAACTGCGGATGATCATCCTGTTCCTTGTTGTGCTCTTTGGATCCATCAGTTCTTTCAATAAATTCTTTTTCCCGAAACAATTGCCCTCTCAACTCACACTGAGGGAGGATGTTAAAAAGCTGGGAGATTGCGGTCTGATTACCGAATACGGGATATCATATCTTACAGCATGTGTGGATCCAAAGCATATTGTTGCGACTCCGCACGACAAAAATAACGTCAGGAATTATTACTACGCAGAATCTGTTTTTAAGATGCCGAAGCTTTACCTGGTCAGGGATGGCTGGATGGATTCCTTCCCGGATACCATCACCCAATTTGGTCATATTCTCTCCCGCAAGGGATCAGAGTTCAAGGTTGGGACTATTGCTTTATGCCGATATGAACGGGTTTATTATAAAAGGACCTTTTCGTGGGAAGAGATGCAGCACCAGGGGAAGATCGTCGCCGATCCTGCCGCCCGATTTGGAAAATCAGTCGTGATCGGTAGCGGGTATGACCGGAAAAAACACTTTATCTATGGGCCATTCCTTTCTCTTAGGCAGGGAACCATTCTTGTGCAGTACAGCCTCAAATCGGAACCGGATCTGAACACACGGAACCTTGCCGTTCTTGAGATCTCTGTTGAATATGGAAAGAAAGTCCTGGCCACCCAGGCCATCCGCTCCTGCGATTTCCAGCGCATGGATGCTTACCAGATTTTCGACCTGAAAACAACACTTGACAAAGATTACAACGGCGTTGAATTGCGGATTATGTACCTTGGGGGACCAGATCTTTATTTTGACAGGGTTGAACTGACCGGAATGTAATAGCAGCTGGTGAACTGGCGAGTTGATGAGCTTATGAGCCTTATAATATAGTGCAAAACTTCTAAGCATCCTACCCTGCAGAATTCATAAGATTTTCCTATGTTTGCCGACTAAAACTCAACCATGCTGAAACAATTCATTGCACGGCAGATGGTAAAACGAACCAAGAGTCGCCAGTTCCCTGTTGAAATTCTCGAACAGAAACATGTAGATCTTTCCCAGCCTTTTCCAAATGATAGTTCTTACTTCTATGGAGGGGATAAAGAAGGAAATGCATTTATTACCCGGATGGCATTTCGCGGGCCCGGCCGGTCGCATGAACGTTGGTTTGATTTTAAGTTGAAGGGACTTGGATTTTTCGGTTTACATCTGGATACGGGTGATGAAGGAGAAGGATTCCAGATGGGAACCCTGAAATGGGAACCCGTCGAGATTGGGAAGATCTGGAGGATCACTTACGAAGGTAAGGTGACTGATGAGGACGGGAAGGAACATTCGTGTGAGACGAATCTTCTTTTTATGGGAGAACATTCAATTTATGATTTTGCAAAAAGCTCGGATCAGCGGCTCATTGCCAATGCCATTGCTGCTGCAAAATGGAACCGTAAATTCTTTTTCAACCTGAAAGACACTCACCAGGTTCATTATGAGCAAACCGGGAGCCTGACGGGGTATATCATTCTTGATGAAATAAGACATGAAATAAAAATGTGGGGTTCACGCGATCATTCGTTTGGTTCACGTAATTGGCGTACCTGGGACCGTCATTACTGGATCACGGGGAAATCGGATGCGGGTTATAGCTGGACCGTGACTACTATCCGGTTTGATTTCCTAGGCAGGCTGACAGCAGGATTTGTGGTTGAACCCGATGGAACGGTTGATGCAGTAATAGATTGTACAGATCTTGAAACTGTTTCAAAGGATAAGATGTTACCTGATAATGCAGAGATCGAACTCAAGATGAGAAGTGGTAAAAAACATACTATGGAATTCTTCCGCAATGGCCATTTTCCATATATCATGGATCAGAAATACCTGATGTTCGAGGCCATCGGGACCTATAAATTTGACCAGGTTGAAGGGTTGGGAATGATAGAGTTCGGGTTTCATTCGGATAAATACAGCCTGTGATCAGATTCATTCACGAAATAACTAACGAAAATATCGGGGGGAAAGCCAGGGGATTAAAAATCCTGAGAGACCTTGGCCTGAGTGTTCCTGATGCTTTCGTGATCATTCATCCCGATCTGCTAAGCCTGGATGACAATTCCCTTGAAAAAAACATTGCTCTTCTCGGCAACGGGCCTAAAGCCGTGCGTTCTTCCGCTGTGAGCGAAGATGGCGTCACTGCTTCCTTTGCAGGGCAGTTTGAAACTTACCTTCACCTGAACAGTTATAGAGAGATCAGGGATGCCATTGTTAAATGCATCAAAGCAACCCGCGCAGACCGTGTGCGGAAATATGTCACCAACCTTTCTGAAGATGCGGATCTCCGGATCTCCGTGATCCTGCAGAACATGGTGAATGCAGCGGTCGCCGGGGTGGTCTTTTCTGCTGATCCAGTGACAGGCCGGCGTGACCAGGTCGTAATTAATGCCGTAAAAGGGCATGGCGAAGGACTTGTTAGCGGGGTGAAAGATGCCATCCATTACAAGGTATTCAGGAGCGGATCCAACATTCCTGACCAGGTAAAAAAACAGGGGGACTTACTATCTCCAGATCAAATCAGGGAAATCCTGGATGCATCAAAGAAGGCAGAAGTTCACCTGGGCTACCCGGTCGACATGGAATGGGCCATTGACCAGGATGGAACGCTTCAATGGTTGCAGGTGAGACCGGTCACCACTCTCCCCGATATTCATTTCAATGAACTGGATACAATAAAAGGCGACAGCAACGATACCTGGACGCTCGGCAATATCGGCGAGATGATGCCGGGAGTTGTCACACCCCTGACGTATTCTGTTTCTTTTCATGCCGTTGATTATGGCATGACGGTTTGGGCAGAAGCAGCCGGCGCTTACAGCCTGAAAAAATATGAAGGATTCCGATACATCCAGATGTTCTACAACCGGCTGTTCATAAATATGACAAACATGATGGATTATCCCAGGAATGTCTGGTTGAACAAAGCGGAAAATGTTCAGTTTGCCGTGATCGGGAAGGTCATCGAAATACCGGATGTGCAGTTTACATCGAATTTATTCCTGAGGGTGATCCACTTCATAAAACAGATGATCAGCCTGAGTTGGACCAAAAATAATGTCAAACGTCTCCTGTATCTTGCCAATAATTATAAGGTCATTGAAATAGGTGAAATAGACAAGGATTACGAGGCGCTGGATGAAGCGCGGGAAGTGTTGAAAGAGGCATTTGGCCACCATATCATTGCCTCTTCCCAATCGGGGACCCTCTACTCTGCCCTTATGGGGATTCTCACCTCAAATAGACGCCTTCCTACATCTGAAGATCATCATATTGCCACCCTCCTGCTTACCGATATTCCCGATATTGAAAGTGCAGATGCCGTTCAATCACTTGAACGTTTTGCATTGCTGATCCAGTCGGAGAAGCGGTTCGCAAGTATTTTCATTTCGGCGACTCCGGCAGAAGCTCTGCGGCTCCTGCTTCAGGATTCACCGCCGGAGGTGACCCTCGCTTATAGGGCGTTTATTGAACGTCACGGGCACCGTTGTGTCAGGGAGGCTGAACTCCATGAAAAACCATGGGAAGAAAATCCGGTACAGCTGGTTCAGATGCTGCAAACACGGGTACGATCAGGAGCCGGGGTGCACATACATGAAAGTTCCCGGAAAAAGACACAAGAGATACTTTCGGGTTTGAAGCCGATTCAGAGGATTATTATAAAATCATTCCTTAACAATGCCCGCACGTCTGTGTCACGCAGGGAGATCACCAAATCGGCATCCATTAAGGTGTTGCACAAGATCCGGACTGCCTGGCAGCACTATGCTGAATTGCTTGTAAAGGACGGTCTCCTGAATGATGCCGACCAGGTATATTATCTGACCCATGAGGAGATCGGGCAGATGATAAAAGATTATTCACCTTCATGGCAGGCTAAAGCCAGCAAACGCAGGGAACTTCTTCCGCAAACAGCCGCGCTTCAGTTTACTGAGGTTTGCCAAGGTATTCCTGAACCCATTGAAGAAGAACAGGAAATTGAAATACTTGATGGACAATTGAAAGGGATCCCGGTGAGCAGCGGAGTAGTCCAGGCCAGGGTGAGGATCGTCAACACAATAGAAGATGCCGTGATGCTGCAACCCGGGGAGATTATGGTTGCTTCCTTTACGGATATCGGCTGGACGCCCTATTTCAGCATTGTTTCCGGCTTGATCACGGAAATCGGAAGCCCGCTCTCGCATGGAGCCGTAGTTGCAAGGGAATATGGAATTCCGGCAGTGGTCGGGGCAAAAGGCGCGAAACAGTTCCTGAAAGATGCAGCTTTCGTGAGATTGGATGGGGACCACGGAATTGTTGAAATAATTACAAATGACGAATTCATAGGGTTGTAAAAATATGGTAATTTTACTTGATCAATGTTAAATTATGATGAAACTATCCATTAAATTCATTGTCCTCATGATGACCTGTCTTTTTTCGATGGTCATTGGCGCAAGTATAGTGCTATCGCAGGGAAAATCATCAGCCCTCCGCCTGAGGCAACCTATTGACACCGTTGGATTCGCGTCACACGCCTGGCAGATGGATTCGGTCATGAACCGGATCCCGCGACTGAACAGACATGTTCAGGGCATGTCATTCAATTATTCTGGTGCAGGTTCTCCTGCTTTTCAGAAAGCCGCTATCTGTCCACACGATGATTATGTCTATGCGGGGTGGCTCTATCCTGAGGTACTGAAAAACATCCACGCAAACACTATCATTTTATTCGGTGTTGCTCATAAAGCGAAGAAATTCAATGTTGAAAACCGTCTTGTATTTGATACTTTTGATGAATGGAAGGAACCCTATGGGAACATCACCGTTTCTGATCTTCGTGAAGAGATCATGAAAACCCTTCCCGTGGAATCTTACCTGGTTCATGACAGTCTCCAGCAAGCAGAACATTCGGTAGAGGCGATCATTCCATTTCTCCAGTATTATAACCGCAAGATCAGGATCATTTCCATTCTCGTGCCTTATATGTCGTTTGAAAAGATGAATCAGCTTTCGGACCAACTCGCATCGGGGATCCGAAAAGTACTGAAGGCAAAAGGCTTGAAATGGGGCAGAGATGTGGCTTTTGTGATGTCGACTGATGCCGTTCATTACGGGGACGAAGATTGGGGCGGATCCAACTATGCATTCTATGGCTGTGATGACAAAGGATTTAATGCAGCAAAAGAACATGAAATGGAAATCATCGACGAATCTCTTTGCGGAATGATGAGCCTGGAAAAGGCAAGAAAATTTAACCAGTTTACACTCAGGGAAGATGATTACAAAGCTTATAAATGGACCTGGTGCGGAAGATACTCAGTTCCATTCGGATTGCTTACCATCATGAAGATGCAGTCTGCATCATCCGGTAAACCCCTGCAGGGACTTTTTATCGGCTATGGTACATCCCTGGATGAGCCCCGGATTAAGGTCAGTGATATCGGGATAGGAAAGACTGCCGGTGCGACTATGCATCATTGGGTTGGGTATGCCGGCATCAGCTATTATTAATTACGAAAAAGCCATCATATGGAATGCCGCCAGGACCTGCCCTGTATTGCTTAGCCTTCATCCCAATCTTATAAAAACCATCCGGATGAATTTCCACGAAGACTGATCAGCCAAGGTATGCTTTCAGCAATTTGCTACGGGAAGAATGTTTAAGTCTTCGCAATGCCTTTTCCTTGATCTGCCGCACCCTTTCCCTGGTAAGATCGAACATGTCGCCGATCTCTTCGAGGGTATAATTGTGCGGAACACCGATTCCATAGAAGAGATTGATGATCTCCCGTTCCTTCTCGGCAAGGGTAGAAAGTGATCGCTGGATTTCTCTTGCCAGCGATTCCCTGATCAGATCTTCATCTGTGCCCGGTGTATCTTCCGACACAAAAACATCGAGGAATCTCAGGTCATCGTCCTGGTCGAGTGGAGCATCCATGGAGATGGTCCGTGTAGAGATCCGAAGTGTCTCTTCTACCTTGTGTTGAGAGATCTCCATTTCTTTGGCGATCTCATCGGCAGAAGGAGGCCTTTCGAACCGCTGTTCCAGGCGGGATGAAACCTTGTTCATCTTGCTCAGGGAGCCCACCTGGTTCAATGGTAACCTGACGATCCTGGATTGTTCAGCAAGTGCCTGCAAGATCGATTGCCGGATCCACCAGACTGCGTATGAAATAAATTTGAATCCACGGGTTTCGTCAAAACGGCGGGCCGCCTTGATCAGTCCCAGGTTTCCTTCATTGATCAGGTCCGGAAGGCTAAGACCCTGGTTCTGGTATTGCTTGGCAACGGATACGACAAAACGAAGATTTGCCTTGCAGAGTTTCTCCAGGGCTTGCTGGTCACCCGCACGGATCCGCTGCGCCAACTGAACTTCTTCATCGGTAGTGATCAGTTCTTCCTTACCGATATCCTGAAGATATTTATCCAGCGAAGCGGTTTCCCGGTTGGTTATTGATTTGGATATTTTTAATTGTCTCATTATGGTTTACTCCTATAGTCCTATGCCATAATACGCCCTCATGCCATTGGGGTAAAGTCCCTCGATGAGCACGCCTCCTTTCTTCGATGTAAAAGCTTCCTTAAGGTCCTGGGTAGAATGGACAGGTTGTTTATCAATTGCAATTACAATAAAACCTTCCCTGATGCCTGAATTTCTCAGCAAACCGTTGTCGAGATGTACAATCTTGTACCCATCGTCGATACTGAACCGTTGTTTTTCATTATCGGTGATGTGCTGGAAAGTAGCACCATGAATAATGATCTGGTCATCTTTCTTAAAGCCCAGACTTTCATTTTCATTGAGAAGGGTCAACGTCAGATCCATTTGTTTGCCGTCACGGTAAACAGTAAGGCTGAGTTTGTCACCGGGGTTATGCTGGCTGATGATCTCCTGGAGTTCCGATTTGCTGTCTACCGGCATCCCCTGCATCTGGAGGATGACATCGCCCTTTTTCATCCCTGCTTTTTCTGCCGCCCCACCTTCAACAATATCCTGAACATATACGCCCTTGACAGATGGCAGATCTTTATCTTTTGCAAACTGGTCGTCAATCTCCTTGTATCGTATCCCGAGATATCCTCTTTGAATCTTTCCGAATTTCATAAAGTCATCTACAACTTTTTTCACAATGTTTGCAGGGATTGCGAATGAGTACCCCACATAATTCCCGGTGCCGGAAGCAATGGCTGCATTGATGCCAATAAGTTGTCCTTTCAGGTTAACCAGTGCACCTCCGCTGTTACCAGGGTTTACGGCAGCATCAGTCTGGATGAATGATTCGACCGTGCCCTGGGAACCCAGGATGTTGATGTCCCTGGCTTTGGCGCTGACAATCCCGGCTGTGACCGTTGAAGTAAGGTTAAACGGATTCCCCACTGCCAGCACCCATTCTCCTAACCTGACTTCATCCGAGTTTCCGTAAGTAAGAAAAGGAAGACCCTTCTCCTCAATCTTGATCAACGCCAGGTCGGTGCTAGCATCGGTACCGATGATGGTTGCCTTATAGACGCGTTTGTCGTTGAGTGTCACAGTGATATTATCCGCATCCTGAACCACATGGTTATTCGTGACGATATAACCCTCCGGATCGATGATCACGCCTGAACCCATGGCTTCTATCGCCTGGTTAGGCATATCTTGTCCGAAGTTAAAGAAATTGAAAAAATCATTGTACACATCGCTTTTCCTTTGAAATTCAGTCTTGATATGAACAACTGCCTGCACTGAATTGGCTGCAGCCATTTCAAAATCCGGTTCATTAAACGGAGTGCCCGGTATATAATTCACAGGCCGTAATGAAATTTGTTGTCCTGCAGCATATGCGTAATTAGGTTGTTTCTTTTCCATTAATTTGTAAGCGCCTAAAGCAACGGCACCTCCGGCCACTGCTACGAGAAAAAAACCAATCAATCGTTTCATAATGTTTCTTCTTTTTTAGGTTATTTAATGTTGATCAGAAAACGGTTCGTGTTTTTCAATAGTATATTCTTCCAATGTTAAATTTTGTTAACATTTCGCGTTTTTTTCGCAATCTACTGATTACTTTTTCCTCTATGACCGATTAATAACAAGGAATCTGTTCTTTGATTCCTGATACCCGATCTTTTTATAATCTGATGATACTTTTTGAAATTACTGGTAATTTCATTTATATGAGAACGTTTTTTCCTGTTTTATTTCTCCTGTTCCCTATCTTTTCTATTTGTCAAAAAGTGACAGAAAGACAGAATGACTGCAATTCCGAAAACCATGCCAAGGTTGATACAACATTAATAAAGAGTCAAATTGTCAGGATCGTTTTCTATAACCTTGAAAACCTTTACGATCCATATGATGATACAACAAAATTAGATGATGAGTTCACTTCGAAAGGAATAAAAAGATGGACATTCAGCAGATTTCTCGTGAAGCTGGATCACCTTGCAAAGACCTTTATTGCGATTGGAGAATGGGAACCTCCTGCCATGATCGGGATTTGTGAAGTGGAGAACCATTATGTGCTGAACAAGATGATCTATGAAACCCCGCTGAAGAAGTACAAATACAAGTTCATTCATTACGAATCGGCTGATGTCCGTGGAATTGATGTTGCCTTTCTCTATCGTCCTGAATTATTCAGGGTGGTATTCTCAAGAAATATCAGCATTCACTTTCCTTCTGATTCGTTGATGCACACCCGGGATATTCTTTACGTGAAAGGAGTTGTTTTTAATACGGATACAGTTCATATTTTCGTTAACCATTGGCCTTCCCGCAGAGGAGGATTCACAGAAAGTGTTCCAAAAAGAAGGCTGGTAGCTCAAACGCTTCGGTCAGCCTTGGATTCTCTTCAAAATAACCGGGGGGATCCGCAAATCATCATCATGGGCGATTTTAATGATGAACCTGACCAGCCGGCCATCTGTGAAGTGCTCAAAGCAGAGGCTTATTCTGCCCAAACTACACCTGTCAGCCTGGTAAACCTGATGCTGCCGAAGATGAACAATGTGAATGAAGGAACACATAAATTCCAGGGTAAATGGGCCATCCTTGATCAGTTCATGGTTTCCGGGAATTTTTTATTGAAGAAGAAAGGTTTACAAACCTCACCCGGATCTGTTCATATTTTCCATGCAGCATTCCTGATGGAAGAAGATGAGCGGTTCTTAGGAGGGAAACCGTTCCGGACTTATTCAGGTCCGAGGTATACAGGTGGTTTTTCTGATCATTTGCCGGTATTTCTGGACGTTTGGAGCAACAGGAAGTAGCATGATTTACCTATTACTTTTTTTCGGGCTAAAGCCCTGGTTAAACTTGGCTGTCTATCGGAGGTGACTAAAAAAGGTATAAATACAAGATAATATTAATGATCAGGATCAAGATTTTTCTAAATATCTTTTTTATGTCTCTTGGTTAAATTATTTAAAAACGTCATCCGATGTGGCAGACATCAAGTTGCCAATTCGAAAGTTAGCCGACTCGCCAGCTATCTAAGGTAAACCTTTCCGTTATAAATACCTGCATCCGTCACTATCCGCACAAAATAGTATCCTTCCATCACCCCGGGGGTAAAACGGTTCAGCATGGTGTTAGCCAATTGGTAACGGAATAATTCTTTCCCGGGCAGGTCATACAGGATACCAAATCCCTTAAGCGGATTGCCGTCGAGGGATTTGATGTAAAGATGATCCTCATTAGAATAGATCTGAATGGCATGATCGATGTTTCTTTCTGCGATACCGAAGGAAGGATTGTTGAAATGGAGAACGAAACGGTTTGCATTATCGAGTGTATCGTAGGTGAATGTGTAAGAGGGATATAGTTTCAGGTCCTGCGTGGTACTCAGTTTCAGGTCTTCAAGACTGATTTTGATCGTCGCATCGAAACTCCCAATATTTGTTGCAACAAGGGTATAATTGCCGGGAATGCTTGTTGAAAATCCCATGGGAACCGTGATGTTTTTTTGCGAGAACGGTAGTGCATTCACACTAACTTTTTTATTGTTCACCAGCGTGTATATCTGGGGCGCTTCCGCAAGTCCTGAATATTTCCATGCATCATACCCGGGTTCATAATCTTGTTTCCGGCTATCGTTAAAATAAACGCTAAGTTCATCATAATAGGAATTTATGGTACCTGAAGCCATGATTTTTAACAGGTTTGCCGGATCATCACTTGCTTTAAGGAAATCTTCCCCCTTATGAACCCTTGCACCATGATTCATTATGACAGTGCCACTCGATCCTGTGTAATTATGTACGAAAAAACCTTGTTCCGGTGGAATATATTTGGTATGCGAACCTCCACCACCCGAAGGATATACTTTATATACTCCTGCGACAGGATCCCAGCACCATGCAGTGGCCTCAACATTCGTCCAGCTTCCGGTCAGAAGAGAAAGATCCACAGCACTCGGATAGGGATTTCCAACAAGGTTCCATCCGTCATAATCAGAAGTACTTATATCGTATGTTCTGGAAACGGGTATGCTCAGGCTTCCAGTATTCAAGGTTCCTGAGAAATTTACCGTTGCATTGCTTCCGTCCGACCAGATTCCATAACCAAGCATAGTTTGATCCAGCGTTGAATCAAGGCTGATGATATAATGGAAATGATGCGCCGGTTCGCTGTAATATATTACATAAATGCCCTGCAGAGGATTTGTTTGGGTCGTGGTGATCGGGAAACAGGTATAGTGCCATGCATTCTGGGATAGGTACCGTTCAACTTTGGCTGTTCCCGTACCTGATATCCCATTATCAATAAAGGAAGCGGTTCCGGTGTTATCTGATTTGAGAATAAGCGCATCAGATCCGTTCATTTCCGTACATCCGCAGACTGTCAGATCTTTACCAGGATTGATGGTAAGTGTTGCCCCGTTTTGAATTGTCAAGTTATCAGCATAATTGCCGGTGTCGCTAATGACAGGGCAAGGGGTCGCCCCGGCCGGAATTATTGCATTGATCGCCAGACTGCAACTGGGGACTATTCCCGGGCTCCAGTTTGCTGCCGTATTCCAATCAGCACTTGCACTGCCATTCCATACATTCTGGGTAATGGTGGCATTTATTGCATCGAGATTTATAGCTCCAGAAGTTGTAAGTGCTCTTCCGTAAAGTGTAGCTCCTATGTTTAAGTTGATAATTCCGCCACCAACCATAGTACCCCTGAAAACAGAACCAACTCCTAAAGTGAATTGTCCATTTACTTGCCAATATACATTTTTTGCCTGTGCCCCGTTAATCAAAAGAACGTTTGAATATGTATTTGACGAAAAAACACCATTTATCTTGAAAATAAATAAAGCATTACAATTACCTTGCCCGTTTAAAGTTAAATCTCCAGTTAATGTTGAAGCGGCTAACAGGCAGTAAACCTTTGGGGTAAGAACCTGGCCGTTTCCTAATGGAGTTTCTATAGTAGAATCGCAAACAAGTCCGTTTAAATAGCTATATGCAATACCCACATCTGTAGCAGCTTGTGCGGAAGTAGCATCTCCCAAATGAATTTGTCCAACTACTGTTCCCGGGGGAAATCCTGTAAATGCTCCGACATTAGTGCCAATATCGCCTATTACGTATGTTGCTCCAGTATTGGTAAACCCTCCACCTGCGGTAAATAACGCAAAACCGGAAGCTGCCCCTAAGTCAAGCGCCTGTCCGAAATTTACCTTCGGGAAAGATAACAGAGTAACAGCTGTTATAGCGAGAGTAAAAATTGTTTTTTTCGTTTTGTATGATTTTTATTGTGAATAGATCACAGTATAAAGCTATGTCATAATATTCAGCGAATCATTATACAATTTTAGAAAAAATTTACATCTTTCACACATTTTTCAGAATGTTGCGCTTTTTGTGTTTAATATTTTATAAAGTGAGTTGAGTTAAGCCCAGCTTATTTTGGACTTCTTGAATCCCGGCCTTCGGGCTGGGGTAATTCAAATAATGGCACTGTCGCTGCTCAGAACACTGGCAAGCATCACTTTTATTTCTATTACGATCAGGATTTATTCATGATCAGTTCATCGGGAACGATCAGTCCATTCTTTTCACAGTCATAAATGAATAATGAGGAATTAATAATGCCTGGAAATGAGTAATGAGGAATTCTGGAATTAATAATGTCAATAATATGATTTAGCTCCAAACACCGGCAATCTTCGTCCCGCAAAACTTACAAGTGGAATCTTTGATGTAATTGTTGAGAATGGTAAAGCCTCTACGTTCCACAACCACCTTTTTACAGTTTGGACAATAGGTATTTTCCGCAGGAGAGCCCGGAACATTGCCAATATAAACATATTTTATCCCCGATTTCAGGGCGATTTCCCGGGCTTTTTCGAGGATGTCAAGGGGAGTATAAGGAAGATCTTTCAGCTTGTACAATGGGAAGAACCTGCTGAAAGACAGAGGTGTTTCCTCGAAGCCGGATTTTGCCAGCCAATCGCACATCTGGGTTATCATATCCGGTTTGTCTGTCCAGCCAGGAACGACCAGGTTGATGATCTCCAGCCAGACTCCTTCTTCCTTAATAATTTTCAATGAATTCATCACCGGTTGTAAGGAGCCGCCGTTTAGTTTTTCATAGATCTCCTCGTTGAACCCCTTCAGGTTGATGCTAGCTGCATCAAGGTATTTGCATAGGTCGCGCAAAGGTTTTTCATTAATGAACCCGTTGGATATCAGCAGGTTTTTCAATCCTCTTGCCCTTACAAATTTAGCGCTGTCAAACATGTACTCATAAAATGCAATGGGTTCGGCATAGGTATAGGCAACCGACCTGCAGCCATTCTGAACCGCTTCTTCCATCACTTTCACCGGCATCAGATCAATATTTGCCGTATTTCTCGGACTTTCCTGGGAGATCTCCCAGTTCTGGCAATTCAGACAGGCGAAAGTACATCCCGCCGTAGCAATTGAAAAACTATGAGAAGAAGGAAGAAAATGGAACAAAGGCTTTTTCTCTATGGGATCGACATGCACAGAACAAGGATTTCCGTATGCGATGGAGTATAGTTTCCCATCCTTAACCATATGGGTGCGGCAGAGGCTATCCTGTCCTTCCTTGAGTTGGCAGTTGTTCGGACAAATCTGGCACTTTACCCCTCTTGCCGTCTGAATGGAATAAGGAGATTCGCGGATATATTTTCCCAGGTCAGCAACCGGTTCAGAGGAAGAATTTCTTTCTTTATTGATCATCCCTTTCGCCAGCGCCCTGGCTGTACCCATACTTGCAGCAGCGGCTCCAAGTCCTAAAACACTATAGCGTAAAAAATCCCGTTTTGATATTTTTTTTGCCATCTTTTTCTTTTCTTTCATTTGCCCTCAGGCCGGGCGGCCTCGTCACCGTCCCGAGCACTCGGGACAGCTGCGTCTGGGTTAATTTCACTTCGTTCAATTACCCCAGCCAAGGCTGCTTATGCGGCGACTGAAATTTTTTTTCACCTCGTAAGGATCAGAGTAATAATAACCAGAAGTTTTCCGACCCTAAAGTTACAACTTTTTCTGCCCGAAATAAAGGAATCCTGCACTAAAAAGATTCATAGCAACCATGACCAGGCAGGAAGCTACAAAACCAAGGAAAGGAAGCAGCAACAAGGTTGTAACGATTGCCCCTATGGCAGATCCGAAAAGATCAGCCGAATAATTGAATGATGTTCTTAGTGTGATATCCTTCCCGCCAACGGCTGATGCCAGCGAAAATTCCAGGCCAATGATGAAAGAAAGGATCAGGGTCAAAAAGACGAACACAATCTGAACCATCATCACCGGCATTCCGGGCAGGTTCAGCGCTAGGATGACAAAAGGAAAACCGAGGGAAAATAAGGCCAGGCAGATTTGGATGTGAATGTATTTTTTTTCGGTAGGAACAGGAACCATTCGGTTGAATGAGAATGCGCCAAGGGCAAGTCCTGCCATGAACAAGGCAAGGATGATTCCGGTTGCAAGGAAAACATATCCATAGATGACCTGGAACGAAACCAGGATCAACAGTTCAAGGGATGAAGCTGTAAAACCGCCAGCAAAAAGGCCCACGCTGATCCTGTTCAGACTGATTAAGACGAAGAAAAGCAAAACCAGGATCACGATCCCGGCTGCCAGTATGTTCCATTCAAACATGGATGTCCAGTACCGCAACTGCTGAAAAAAGGCCACTGGCCTGAAATCGCTGTTCACTTCTGCATTCTTATCCAGGTTTGAATGGATATATTTACTTCGTTCTTTCAGTGAATTTTCATCCAGATACCAGGAATTCACATAGAGGTTGGAGATTCCGCGGCTGGCAATCATTGATGCGATTTCCGGAGACAGGGTGCTGTCGGAAGCGAGAAAATAGTTTTTCTGTCCTGGAAGGATCAGCACATTCCGGAACCGGGTTTTCATGGTTTGAACCAATGTTGAATTCGTATGGGCAGCTGATTTGCTCACATAATCCGAGGTGGTAGGCAAACTTTCACAAACAATGGCACCGGAGGTGAGCACCTGTTTCAGTTCCATGAGAAATTCACGGGAATAAAAACGGTTAATAAGAAGTGTGGAAGGTTCGGGCAAGTTTACCAGAACAACATCATATTTTTCTTTGGTTTGCCGGATAAAACGCCGTGCATCCCCATGGATAATATGAATCCTTTCATCATCAAGGATCTTAGAATACCTTCGTCCAAGGCTGATCAACCCGGGATCGAGTTCGACATAATCGATCCGGATGGGATGGTATTTCAGAATTTCCGTGATTGTGCCGGAAATTCCCCCGGAAACCAGCAATATTTTCTTTGGAACGGGATGCTGAATCATAGCAAAATGAACAGATTCTTCATTCACGATTTCATTGTTTGAAGAGAAGAGCAGCAGCCCGTTTTCGAAATAATTGAGCTGACCGGCATTCATGGTCACATCCAGCTTTCCATAGGAAGTATTTTTATGGAAGATCAAATGCTGTCCGGGATAATACAATTTCCCCGTATACGTATCAAGATCTGCAAAAAAAGGAAGCACCATAAAAATCAAGCATACCGGGACCATGATGATCCTTTGCGGCTTGATCCCGCAAGTGACGGAAAAGAGCATGCAAGTAAGCAAGTTGATGACCAGCAGGATGCGAAGTCCATCAAACATCCCGGAAAATTTCAGAATAAAAATATTCACCAATAAACCAGCGAACATTCCACCTACCGATTCGATAGCGTAGGAGCCAGAGGTGGCGTTCTTTCCTGTCATTCCTGAAAGCTCATGGACATAGGCAACAAACAGGAACCCGTTGAGCAGGCAGAAGGGTAGCTGGAACAGGAACATGGAACGGATAACGGGGATGAGCCCGGGGACACTTCCTGAGGGAAGAGAAATCGCTCTCCAGAGATCGAGCTTCAACAGCATCAGCATCGGAAGAAGGGAGAACAGGAATTGCAGGAATAGGAGAAAAGGGATCTTGCCTTTCATCCTTCCGAAGAACCTGCCGATGTATGCACCTGCGCCGGTGAGTAACATCCAGTTCGCCATGACGATGCCGATGACAAGTTCATTACCGTTTAATACAGAGAAGCATTCACGGATCAGGAAAACCTGTGTGGCAAGCGAAGAAAAGCCCAGGGTGAACAAAGATATCCGCAAAGTATTTTCAAATCTGATCGCCATACACTAACTTTGTAGAGAAGTATCAAAGTTATGAAAAATATGCAAAAAATTCAATCCTGGTTTTGGCTGGTTCTCATCTTTGTTTTGGTTGAATCCGGCTGTCGTTCGCAGGAAAGTAAAACAATTCCAGCGCTGGTCGACCGGCCGATGGCCGCTGCAGGAAGTTTTTATCCGTCTGATCCGGCAGAACTCCGGGCACTGCTGGGTAACCTGTTCTTAAAAGCAAAACCTGCATCCGTCAAAGATGTCATTGCCATCATCTGCCCGCATGCCGGTTATGAGTTCTCAGGAGTTGTGGCCGCGAGCAGCTACAATCAACTTGATCCCGGGAAACAATATGATAATGTTTTCATCATCGGATCGAGCCATCATATTGCCTTCATGGGCGCTTCCATCTACAATGTGGGAGATTACCAGACACCATTGGGAAAAATCAAGGTGAACATCGATCTTGCAAATAAACTGATCAAAGAAAATGCAGTATTCTCCTACAACCCGGATGCCGACCGGAATGAACACAGCATCGAGGTTCAGGTGCCGTTCCTGCAGTATTACCTGAAGAAAAGCTTTACCCTGGTTCCGATCATTCTTGGGACGCAGTCGGCTGAGTCGTGCAGGAAGATTGCCCGGGCCCTGAAACCTTACCTGAACGGGAATAACCTGTTTGTGATCAGCAGCGATTTTTCACACTATCCACCTTACAATGATGCCCTGGTTGTGGATAAAAACACCTGTGATGCCATCCTTACCAACCAACCGGACCGGCTGCTCAGCACTTTAAAAGAGAATGAAGAAAAGAATGTGACGAACCTTGCGACCAGTTTGTGCGGGTGGACATCGGTGCTTACGATGCTCTATATGACGGAAAACGACCCTGGCATTGCAATGACTCCGGTTTATTACCAGAACTCAGGTGATTCGAAATACCAGGATAAAAGCCAGGTTGTCGGGTATTGGTCGATTGCGCTCTCAAAGAAGGATAAAACAATTCCGTCTTCTCACAGTTTTAATCTCACCGACAAAGACAAGAAAGAACTGCTGAAGATCGCCAGAAATACCCTTGTCCAATATATCTGCAATAATAAAATTCCTGAGATCAATGCTTCCGGGTTTTCAGCAACATTGAAAACACCCTGCGGCGCCTTCGTCACCCTAAATGAAAATAGAGTTCTCAGGGGTTGTGTCGGCTGTTTCAATGCGGAAGAACCGCTTTACAAGGTGATCCAGCAGATGGCCATTGCTTCCTCAACCCAGGATAATCGCTTTCCACCTGTCGATCCAAAAGAGGTCAGCGGGATTTCGATTGAAATTTCTGTTCTTTCACCCATGAAGAAGATCAGTTCCATTGATGAGATCGTGTTGGGAAAACATGGGATCTATATCAAAAAGGGTTCCCGTTCAGGGACATTTTTGCCACAGGTAGCTACCGGGACAGGATGGAGCAAAGAAGATTTTCTCGGGCATTGTTCACGCGATAAAGCCGGCCTGGGCTGGAACGGCTGGAAGGATGCCGAAATTTATATTTATGAAGCAGTTGTTTTTTCGGAGGAGTAAATTACCGGTCGCAAAGATTGACAAAATCACAATTTTCACATCGTTTCACATCTTTCGTCTGCATAAATGGAATACTGAAGTCGTAAACTTCTTCCAGGATCTCTTTCAGTATCTTTTCAAATTCGGCCAGGTCCTCCTCACCGAGTAGCGATCCATTCTTTTCTGCAGAGGAAAGTGATGGGACCTGCATAAATCCTTCATTCAGTTTCCTCAAAGAGATGATGCCGGCTCTGATATTTACCACTTTTTCACTTCTTCCATGCCGGAAAAGATATGCATAAGTGTATAGCTGCACAATTTTTCCCAGGTCAGAATCCTCTTTGAGTTCGTTCCAATCCGCGAACTTCAGTGCGGAAGGAGAAACGCTCCCGCTCTTGTAATCGATAATCCTCCATTCCTCTCCTATCCTGTCAATCCGGTCGACAAACCCCTTGAGTTTGACATCCAGGATCTTATTCCCAAAACCGATCTCAATCCTGTCTGCCAGGAGTTTTTCAAGGTAAGCAACAGTGATAGCAGATCCTTCTTTTTTGAGGTCACCAATCCGTTCTTTTTCTCTTTCCAGGAATTTCTTTACCAGGATACTGGCCACCCTGACCAGCAACAGATTCTTCCCATAGGCTACATCCGATCCTTTGAACTTTTTCTTAAATGCAACATCGAGTGTTGTCTGGTAAAGGGGCAGCATCTTATCAATAGCTTCTTTCTTTAAAACCATGTCCTGGTATGGTCTGTAAAGTTTTTCGAGGGTTTCATGGATCGCCAGCCCGAGCACCTGCGAATCGATGGTTTCCTCTATCTCCTTATCTTCGCGCAATCCGAGAAGATCCTGTAAATAAAACTTCAGGGAACACTGGATATAATTGTTCAACGAAGTGGGGGCAAATCCGGTTTCCGCTTTCTTCATGAGCATTTCAGCGACCTCTCCCGTCTTTTGTACCTGAAGGTCTGGAAACGATGAGGTTTTCAGTGGGGAGGTTACCAGGATCTCCTCTTCGATGCTAATATTGGGATTGTAAGTTCGCAATTCCTGCTGGATCTGCTTGATGAACCTGCTTTTTTCGCCACCTCCCAGTTCATCGCTTTCGGTATTATAAAGAAGATATACCTGCTTTGCCCTTTGGATCAGGCGGTAAAAATGATAGGCATAGATCGCATTTTTATATTGATAGGTCGGAAGGTGGAAATGACGGCGGATATCGAAGGGAATGAACGACTGGGTGGTTTTTCCGCTTGGAATCAGATCTTCATTGACAGAGAGCAGAATCAGGTTATCGAAATCGAGGGTACGGGTTTCCAACATACCCATCATTTGCAGTCCACGCAATGGCTCGCCATAGAATGGCAGCGAGGTAAAACCTGCCAGCTGGTTGAAAAGTGAATGAAATACCTTCAGGCTTTTGATAGCATTATATTTTTCAATCATGGTTGAAAGACGGTAGATGATCCGGGAAAAAGCATAAAGGAACTCCACCTCTATCCGGGCCGACCGGGATTCTTTTTCTTCTTCCCCTGAGATAAAGCCATCACGTAAATGAGCGATGATCTTCCGGAGCGATTCGATGGTTTTGATAGGATCCTGCCAGGATTCGAACACCGGTTCCAGGAAACCGAGGCTCCCGGCGAAGATTCCTGTTCCCGATTGGATCAGTTCTTCTTTCCCAAGGAAAACACGGTTTCCTGCACGTATTTCAGCAACCAGGTCTTCCAGGATAAAAATATTCCCTTTCAGAAGTGTTCCCGCCATCCTCGCTGCATAGGGATGCTGAAGCACCCTGAGGATATCACGATAATAGAATTTCTCTTTCCCCTGTGATCCCGATCTTTCAAAACGGGATGTGTTTTCGTGCATCCGGAAGATTGTATCGAAGAGGTCATACACAGGCGTTTGCCGGAGCGGAAGTCCCATGGTGATATTCAGTTCTTTCACTACCGGCGGAAGCGAGTTTAATACAGGAAGAAGAATCTGTTCATCCATCATTACCACGGCGGTATCCTCTGCACGATGATCCTTGAGGAGCTGATCAGACAATAGTTCGCCACAGAGTTTTGCCTGTCCCACATGGTATGGAACTCCGATGATCTTTATTTTTGCGGATGATGCTGCAAAATCCTTTTCAATCCAGTTAAAAGGCCTATTCTTCCATTTTCTTCTCCACATCCTGAGAAAAAATCCGGCTTCCTGTTTTTCATCCTCCATATAATAGGCATCCGCATCCCACAACATTTCCGTTTTTCCAAGAGAAACCAGAGTGTCGATAATCACTTCTTCGGCTTTTGTCAATGCATTGAATCCGACAAAAATGATCTTCTCCCAGGTTATTTTTTCGAGGAGCTCACCGATTTGTCCTGCTGTTTTCCGGAAGAGAAGGCCGGGATAAGCGAGGTTGGAGGAGAGCAAACGAACTTCCAATTTTTCATGGTAGGTGTAAAGGGAATTGAAAAAACGGAGGTACTGCTTTTCAAAATCCGTGAGGGGTTTGTTGTCGAGGTTCCAGACTGATAGCGCTTTTGCTTCATTCAGGAAACTGAAAAGATCTTTTGCATCGACCAGGTAACTGTCGATCTCATTGAAATCACCCAGAAGCTGCTGTGCCCAACTGGTGAATTCGTCGAAAGGCTGTGCATTCTGGCCTTCCAGTTCTTTATGGATCTCATATAATTCGAATAAAACCTGTGTCGGATCACAAACGCGCAGTCCGGAGATGTTGATCAGAAAATCTTCGATTGAAAAAATGGCCGGCGACCAGATAGTTTTACCAATGCTGTTCCCAAGATATTTCTGAAGGAACAACCCGGCCCTTCGGTTGGGAACGACAATACAGAGATCGGAGATCTTATCGCCATAAGTCTTGTATAGATAATTAGCCGTTTTCTCAAGAAATCTGGTCATTCCATCTGGTTTATTCGTTGTTCGCTATTCGCTATTCGCTGTTTGCTTTTCGCCTTTCACGATTCATTGTTAAATATTCAAAAATAATTCTGAATTCCCGCATTCCTGCATTCTGAATTTTTAATTCTTCGGAATATCAAGTACCTCCAGATCCTTCAGGTTTTCTCCCTCCACAACAAGCCGTACCATTGTGATGGACTTATGAAGACCGTATTTCCCTGCTGCGCCCGGATTGATAAAGAGCAGCTGGTATTTTTTATCAAACATCACTTTTAAAATATGTGAATGGCCGGTGACGAATAATTGCGGTTTTTCTTTCATGATCAATTCCCTGGCTGTCTTCTCATAATGCCCGGGGTATCCGCCGATATGTGTCATCACGACTTTCACTTTTTCCACAAAAAAAACCAGGTCGCGGGGAAACATCATCCGCAATTCGCCTCCATCGATATTCCCATAAACAGCCTGGAAAGGCTTGAACTTGCGCAACGCCTCGGCCGACTGGAAATTCCCTATATCGCCTGCATGCCAGATCTCGTCACAATCTTTAAAAAATTCATAGGTTCTGGGATGGATAAACGAGTGGGTATCTGAGAGAATGCCGATCCGGACCATAAAAAAACGAAAAATGAAGAATGAATAGTGAGTTAAATTATGATGTAAAGATCATAATAAATAGTGAAATAGCGAAGTAGCGAATTAGCGAAATAATCATCAATTTTCTAATGCCTATTGCCTTCTTCCTTAAACCACAAAGGCCTTTAGATTTGTCAGATTTATTTTTAATGAGTAAAATTGATAAAAAAACCGGAGGGAAGAGAGGTGAACTAAACAA
>Ga0224524_1000172_pt1 | contig 28878 bp, 30 predicted proteins | sample CFST75metaG_FD_179895 | JGI IMG/M metagenome (GOLD analysis project Ga0224524, IMG submission 179895) | Peat soil microbial communities from Stordalen Mire, Sweden - C.F.S.T75 | ecosystem: Environmental > Terrestrial > Soil > Wetlands > Peat | place: Sweden: Norrbotten County, Stordalen Mire... | reverse complement strand
GTTCAGGTTTGTAAAGGTCCATGAAAGTGTGGATGTGAACGGCCCGGTTGGAATGCTGAAAGGAAAGATCATTCATTATTCATACCGGGATCTTTCTCATCATATTCAAAAGACAAACACCTATACCACGCGGGCAGCCGAAGGATATATCGCCCGGGGCAGGAGGTTTTCAAAAATCTGGGTTGCCTTCAAATTTCCCGTTAGTTTTTTCGTCTTTTACATCCTCAAACTTGGAATACTTGAAAGTTACCCCGGTTTTTTATGGTCGTTCTTTGCAGCCTTTTATGGCTCGATGAAGGTGGCAAAAACCATTGAAATGCAGGAAAAGAAATAAAAGAAATCTTCCGCAATTCATGGCTTCAGTTTGACCTCCGGATTGTCAACAGAATCAACCATTGGCCGCGTAGGGATCCTTACTCAATGACACGAATTGATATCAGAGGCACTGACATTTTTTATACATTAAAACCAAATTAAAAAAAGGAGAAGAAATTTTTCCTGAAACGGAATGGCTGGGACTTTTTACAAACAATTTATCAGGGCAAATTATATTTTCGGTCTCGCGCTGATGATCATCTTTATCCCCCACTCGAAGATCATGGTCAGCATTGCCCAATTCTGGCTGGCCGGCACCTTCGTCATGGACCGTTACAATACCCGGATGTGGCTCGGGTTTTTCCAGAACAATCCCCTGTGGAAGAGCATTGTCGGGGCTTTCCCGATCAGCATTTACCTTTTGTTCAACAGCATCCTGAAAGGGTTTCGGTCCTTCATCAGCAACCGTCCGGCAATGATCTTCAGTTCGATCCTGTTGTTGCATTTGGCAGGATTAATCTTTACTACTGATTTTGATTATGCCCTCAAGGATATGCGTACAAAACTTCCCTTATTCCTTCTACCCCTATTCATCTCCACATCACCAGCTTTCAACAAGCGGTACTTTTATGGTTTTATCTTGTTGTTTGCTGCTTCGGTACTGGTGAAGACCCTGATGAATTCATGGAATCTGTTCGAAGGACATTTTGTCGATATCCGGGATATCTCCAAATCGATTTCACATGTCGTTCTATCCCTTCATATCAGCCTGACGGTATTCGTTCTCGGCTATTTTATTGTCAAACGAAGAACATTTTCAATCGGGTGGAAGATCCTGTTTGGCATAGTTATGGCCTGGATGCTGGCCTATCTCGTATTTGCCCGTTCTGGCACTGGTCTGGTAATCACAAGTCTGACACTTCTGATCCTGGTCATCGTTTCCCTGGTAAGAAGCAAAAAAATATGGCTGAAGATCTGTCTTTTATCGTTCCTATTGTTCTCAGTCGGATTCACCGCGATTTACATTTCCCGGATCGTTAAAGAATATTACAGAGTGAATCCGGTTGATTTTTCCAAACTGGAAAAGGTAACTTCCCGGGGCCATCCTTATCTTCACGACACCCTTAGCAGGCAAACGGAAAACGGGAACTACCTGTACATTTATCTCCAGGTGGAGGAATTGCAGGATGCCTGGAACAAGCGAAGTTCCATCCCTTTTAAAGGACGGGATATGAAGAACCAACTGATCCCCAATACCCTTGTCAGGTATATGACATCCAGAGGGCTCAGGAAAGATGCTGACGGGATGAATCAACTTACTAACGATGAGATCAGGGCGATCGAGAAAGGAACAGCAAATGTAATCTTCACCCGGAAATTCAGTATCCGCGGACAGGTTTATGAGCTTCTATGGGGATTGAATGAGTACCGGAAATCGGGAGAAGCTACCGGTTCCAGCTTGATGCAACGGCTGGAATTCTGGAAAGCTTCATGGGGAATCATCAAAGACAACTGGCTGACAGGGGTCGGCACCGGCGATATGAATAAAGCCTTTCAGCAACAATATGAAAAGATGAATTCCAAGCTGTCTCCCGACCAACGCTGGCGATCGCACAACCAATTTCTCTCCATCTTTGTCGGGTTTGGAATATTCGGCTTTATATGGTTCCTTTTTGCCATCCTTTTTCCTCCGCTGGTTCTCGGGAAATTCAAGGATTATTTCTTCCTGATCTTTTTTATTATTGCGATGATCTCCATGATTCCTGAAGACACGATCGAATCACAAATGGGCGTCACCTTCTTCGCATTTTTCTATTCCTTCTTTCTCTTTGCCAGGAAAGAAGAAGATAAAATCTGACAAAACGCTCTACCGAAATAACACACCGATCTTAAATCCCGCAAAATGATAAGGAACGTTGTATTCTGTGGTGGTGAAATGAGTCGGGATGGTATCATAATAAGTCCTGTAATTCGACCGGATCGCCTGATATCGATAGAAAATTTCGTACTCGAACTGAAATCTTTTCCCCACCTTCATTTTATAACCGGCCCCGATGCTGAATAATAAACCACCTTTCCCGGATTCATAATAATAGGTGCTGTCGCGCTTACCGAAGGCTTCACCGAGGTTGATATAAGCAAAAGGAGTGTTATCGGAAGGTTTAAGGTCATAATAGAAATGAGCGAATACCGGGTAAAACATTCCTTTTTCCCAGAATTCGGCACCTAATCCGACGCCCAATCCTGCCCTGCCCGAAATAACGATCCCATTAATAGTCTGGACAGATATGATTATCTGGTCGTTTTTAACTTTTTTTATGTATCCACGGATGTTATCCGCGCTGAAAGAACCAAACCCTAACCCGATCCCGGTCTCCGTTTTGTTGAAATATTGAAACGCTGTTTTTTCATCCGGGTCCTGTGCGGAAACGAGGTTGACCAGACCGGATATCAGAAAAATGAAAAGAATAAAGAATAACCGAAACATATTACCTGCGGATGTTGTTTATTAATGAGAAGATAAAAGTATGAAATTTAATCAGCAAAGTAAATTTATTTAAATTGCAGCCGATTCGATCTGAAACAAACCCATGATAAACATTCCACCCATTCCTCCGGATAAATGGCTGATCATTGTCAACCCGAATGCAGGCGTTAAAAAAGGGGTTAAAGACTGGCCGCTGATCTCCCGGCTCCTGAATTCAGCAGGCATTTCTCACCTTTGTGTCCTGACTGAACATCGCGACCATGCCAACCAGCTGGCAGGGGAATTCATCGAAGAAGGATACCGGAACATCGCCGTTGTAGGTGGTGACGGGACGATGAATGAGGTGGTAAACGGGATCTTTCTGCAAAAGCATATTTCTCCATCCGCGATCACATTGGGGATGATCCCTGTCGGAACCGGCAATGACTGGTGCAGAACCTTCGGGATCCCGTTTGATTACAAGGATGCAATCCGTATCTTGAAAAAAGGGAAAACTTTCCTGCAGGATGTCGGCCAGATCAGCTATTTTAAAAACCAGAATCCGATTCAACGTTATTTCATCAACATCGCAGGAATGGGATATGATGCTTTGGTTGCAAAAAAAACCAACATTTCGAAGGAAAAAGGAAGGGGAGGTTCGCTCACCTACCTCTTTTTCGTGTTTTCCAGCCTGTTTCAGTATAAGTTCATTGAGGCAGTGATCGAGATTGATGATCGGCAGGTTTTTAAGGGTGAGATGTTTTCGATGAATGTGGGCATCTGCAAATACAATGGAGGAGGGATGATGCAGGTTCCTGATGCTATTCCAGATGACGGACTGTTTGATGTAACGCTGATCAAGAAAGCGCCGAAATGGATGGTAATCCGTCATGCAAGCAAACTCTATGATGGAACATTGGTTAAACTGCCCATCGTGGAAACATACCGTGGAAAGTCAATCAGAATAAGATCGGTTGGAAAAATCTACCTCGAAGCCGACGGGGAATCGCTTGGCCACTCGCCTTTTGTATACGAGATATTGCCGCGAAGTTTGAAAGTAGTTGTTGGAATATTAAATAGCGAAATGGCGAAATAACGAGATAGCGAAATAATTATCAATTGTTAATTATCCATTATCAATTGACTCTTTCCAGTCCCCATTCTCTTTTATCAATCCTATTAGCTCTTCTAAAGCAACGACTTCATCCACATTTTTTTTTACCAATTCCTGTCCCTTGTACAACATCACTTTTCTTTTCCCTGCGCCTACATAGCCGTAATCTGCATCTGCCATTTCCCCAGGTCCATTGACGATACATCCCATCACGGCGATTTTTAAACCTGTAAGGTGACCGGTACGGGCTTTTACTTTTTCCAGTACTTCCTGGATGTTGAACAAGGTGCGAGCACAGGAAGGGCAGGAGATAAATTCCGTTTTCGTAATGCGAATACCAGATGCCTGGAGAATAGCATACGCTACCGGGATTTCATATTCCGGATCTTCGGTGATGGAAACCCGGATGGTATCCCCGATCCCATCAGCCAGCAAGCTCCCGATTCCAATGGCTGATTTGATCCGGCCGTCTTCCCCTGAACCTGCTTCGGTAACCCCCAGGTGAATGGGATAATTCATCCCTTCTTCCTTCATCCGTTCCACCAGCAGCCGGTTTGCAGCAATCATCACCCTGATATTGCTCGCTTTCATTCCAAGCACGATGTCATGAAACCCAACTCCTTTACAGATCCGCGCAAATTCCAGTGCCGATTCAACCATCCCTTCCGGAGTATCCCCAAAGCGTTCCATGATACGATCTGACAATGAACCATGGTTCGTCCCGATCCGGATAACGGTGCCATGTTCCTTACAGATGCTGATCAGGGGCGCAATCCGTTTACCAATCTCTTCCAGTTCATGAGAATAATTCTTATCCAGCATCCAGTATCCAGCATCCAGTTTCTTCTTCTTATCCACATAATTTCCCGGATTGATCCTCACCTTCTCTACGATCGCTGCTGCGATCTCGGCGATATTAGGATTAAAATGAACGTCAGCGATCAGGGGTGTTTGATATCCTCGTTTGCGAAGTTCTTTTTTAATGTTCCGCAGGTTTTCTGCCTCCCTGATTCCTGGCACCGCGATCCGTACATATTCACAACCTGCCTCGATCATCCTGATGGCCTGATCCATAGTAGCAGTGGTATCAAGGGTATCGGTATTGGTCATCGATTGTACTCTTACCGGGTTATTCCCGCCAAGAGGTATAATTCCGATGTTTACGACGCGGGTTGGAAAACGGAAAGGGAGCATTTTGTTTAGTTATAAAGTTGCAAAGTGATAATTTGTAGTCAAAAGTACAACTCAACGGTAAAAAGAAAAAAACCTTCAGCACAAAGATAATTGAAAGCAGGTTGTGAAATTGAATCACTTCCACACCGCTATTGCGAATTGCGATGACGGACCTTCATCTGAGATGGATCTGAAATTATATTTGGAATTACTTATATCTTGGTATTTGCTTATCCAAAAAACTTTTAACACTGTTGTTCCAATTATTTAATATTCCGCTACGAGTTCTATTTAGATACTCATTCAGTTTATTAAAGCTGTTCAGGTGGATGTTAAATTCACTTAATGCATCATTATATTGCCTGACATCTTCTTTCGTTCTACTGGATTGCGATTTTGAATCGATTGAGGATTTTATCTTTGCGAACTTTTCTTGCTGCATATAAAAATCAATGATATTTCCCATTTTGTCGGTAGCTTCCATTCGATAAAATTCGAGGGCACTTTTACCTGCAGAAATAAGAGACTTATCTTTTTTGTATGGCGCCACACTTTTTAGTTTCTCCAGCCCATCGGCTGACGCAGTCACCAGGGCATTTTTATTTTGTTCCATGGCATTGACGTCTTTCTTATTCATGGCATCAATAAGATAGACCTCTTGTTTGTAACATTTAAAAAAGACAAGATACACTTCGTGATAGTGCCTGAGAACACCTCCGGCTTTTTCCAGTTTTTTTGCAACCTTATCCTGATTTTCTAACAGGTTGATATGGTTGTTGGCGGCAAATAGTCTTTGTTGCTCCAGCATTCTGTCGCTTGCACTATCGAGTTTTTCATTGGCCAGTTCCTGTGCCAGAAGATAAGCTTCCATTCTGTCATATGATTGTTCCGCGATCTCCTCCATGTTCAATATCTTTTCATAATCTTCTTTCAAAACAATATAATTGATCCGAAGAAAAGAAACAACAGAATCTCGATATTGGGAGCTTCCTCCAAAAGCATCCATCTTGCTTACCTTGTCCATTGCCAGTTTGGATGTTCTCACCAGGTCCTTTCTTTTGGTTTCAACTTTACGGGCGCTTTTTCCATGAGCCACCTCGCTGGTATAATCCCAAGAATCAACCATTATGGCATTCATTTCTCTGTTTATTTTTTCCATGTATTGCACGGCCTTATTCTGTTGCGCCTTTAGGGATGTGCTAAAAACAGTAACAAGCAGTAGAATTCCTGCCAATGATGGTTTAAGGCGTTTCATGGTTTATTTTTTAGTTAAGTTGATAAGGTCATTCATAATTAAATATACTTCTTCAATATAAACATCCTCTTGTATTTTTTTAACCAAAACGTCATTCATTTCTTTTCTGTAATTGTCGGCTTGCAATACAGATTCGTCATAATGGGTGCATAAAACACTATATTGGGCGGAGGATACTGTAAGCAATTGAATTATTTGGCTTTTCAGGTTATTGATCTTTCTTTCGTGTTCTCTGAAGGCTTCAATATTCAAATTAAATACTTCATTTTGTTTCTTGGCATTTTGTATCGAATCAGACAGGTTTTTTATTTTTTTAAATACATTCTGCGACTCAGTTCTTTCCTTGCTTTTTTGCATGAGTTCCCCGATAGGAAAAGGCGGCAAAGGGTTGTAATAAACTTTTTTGTCCACCTTGTCCGAATTGATGGCATACGGTTCAGCGGCTTCTCCATAATCCATGTTGTTATATAGGTCAGGCAGTTCAATATCAGGTGATATACCTGTTTTTTGAAGACTTACCCCGTTGATCCTGTATAATTTTTCTACGGTAATGTTTAAGTATGCGCAACTTTTTTTGTTCGAAATCTCCTTAGAAATTGTTAAGGTCGTATCAAGGAGTAAAGTAACTTGTGCTATAGCTTTCCCATAAGTATTGCTACCCACGATCAAAGCCCTGTTATAATCTCTAAGTCCGGCGGTTACCAATTCCGATGCTGATGCGCTGAAGCCATTCACCATTAAAATAAGTGGACCGTTATATACCGTTCCCCGGTTCATGTCTTTCATCAGGATGGGTTTCTGATCTTTCTCTTTTGTCATAAACAATGGGCCTTCGTCAATAAATATTCCCATCAATCCAAGGGCCTCCGACAATGATCCCCCACCATTAAAACGCAGGTCAAGGATAAGTCCTTCGATATTCTCTTTCTTAAGTTTTATGATCTCTTTGGCAACATCATTAGCACAACCCAGCGCATTTTGTGCATTCTCATCAGTATAAAAGCCGGGCAGGGAAATATATCCTATCTTTTTTTCCCCTTTTAAAATGTATCCTGCAATAATATTTTCTTCCACATTGATCATTTCTTTAACCAGGGGTACTGTTGTTACAATACCATTGGCTTTTTTAACAGTGAGCCGCATGTTATCGTACCCTGAATTATTGATGATGTGATCTACCTCCGCGGCACCTGAATAGGAAAGGTCAAAAACCTCTCCCCTGGGCCATTTTACCTGAACCAATACATCTCCCCGGTTTAGCTGGTTTGATTTCCATGCGGGTCCGCCGGGAGTTAAACCCCCAATCTCTACTTCACCATTTTTCCCTTCTTTAAAAGATAAGCCGAATGCTTTGGCTTCCTTGGATAGAGAAGCATGAAAACTTTCTTTTCCGGCAGGAGAAAAGTAAAGGGTATGTGGATCGTAACGGTTGGCAATAGTATTATAAAACTGCTCTGCTACATATGCCTCATATCCGGAAGGATATTCCAATATTCTTTGATAAATCCTCTTTTCCTTTATCCCCAATTTTTTTCTTGAATCTTCTTCTTTTAATAAAAGCTGTTTAACATCCATTTTTAATGGGTCGTCTTCTCCAACAGGTGTAAACAGAATGTTCAATACGTTGTATTTTAACCTTTTGGCCCAGCGCTTTTCAAGTTCTTTATCATTGGCAGCAAAATTAGCTTGATAATCGTGCACAAAAGTAATGCTGTCATTAGCTGTAAAATCAAAAGGTTTTTGAAGGATAGAGCTTATTAGTGTATCTATTCTGTGAAGCTTAGTAAGGTAAAGGCCCGATACGGTCTTTAAAAATGCGCAAGCTTGTTCATCGGAAGAAGTACTGAGTAGTTGTGTTTTATAGGGCATCAGCTGCCTGATGTCAATGGATGTAAAAATGCTGTTATCAGGATCTAGTCTTTTGATAAAATCATTAAAAACTTCTTCGGAAGTAACCTGGTTAAGCTCGATAGGTCTGTAGTGATACTTGTTGAGCATGCCAATAAGCATAGGCGTTTGCTTACATGGGTTAACCTGTGCCTGTGCATATAAACAGGGTGATAAAACCCCAAGAATAACGAGTGTGTAAGCAAATTTTTTCATCACGATATTGACCTGAAAACCTTTCGGTAAATATAAATAGTTAAAATTGATTCATCTTGCTTAACGTTGCTTAGCCACTTTGGAATAATGTCTAAGGTTTCTTCGGTCATCATAAAATTACAGCTCCCGCCCAGCTACAGTGCATCTGTTTGCCGGCTCATCCAGTAAACAACCGACCCTTTTTCAGGGGAACATCATTCAGTATAAATACACGGAAAGTCTGGACAAAGTAATTGATAATTGATAATTAAAGTCACAGAGTTACTAAGTCACAAAGTTATTTTACAACTAAACAACTAGACAAATAAGCATCTAAGTAAAATTTCGCTATTTCGCTATAGAAGTCCCTTTACTCTCGGCTTTCCAGCAATAAAATTTTTCAGATAGTACGGCTCGAAATAGGCAATATCTTCAAAAATTTTTTTGGAAAATTTTTCTTCGGAAAGGGAGATCATAAATCTTGCAGATGTTTGAAAATCTTCGGAAAAAACCGCATTTGGATGCTTATCAAATAAAGGCCGGCATTTTAATGACCCGTCTCCCGCAAAGACGATCCTGTTTTTACCCAGGTATTCCATGAAAGAATTTTCATCGATGATTTCTGCCCGGATCTCCCGGATATCCTTGCCTTTTTCATCGAAGATCGCACAATACACTTCCATCCTTCTTGCGTCGATCATGGGACAGTAAAGAATGTGAGCCAGCTGGTCTGCCGGGACCGGATGCACCATGCCAAGTGCCATGGCCCGCAAGGTACTTACCCCGATAAGCGGCTTCTCCAGCGCATAGCACAACCCTTTGGCCGCCGCTACTCCGATCCTTAACCCGGTGTATGATCCAGGTCCTTCGCTGACAGCAATGGCATCAAGGTCAGACAAGATAATGCCTGCTGTGTTGATAACTTCATCCATAAACAAGGTAAGAACCGAAGCATGGCTGTTCTTTGAGTTTGACTCTTTCAGGCCAAGCAATTGTCCATCTCTTGCCAGTGCAACGGAACAGACACTGGTTGCAGTTTCGATATTTAAGATTAGCGACAATTATTTCTCCGTAAACAGATCTTTTTTGTCCACCTTTTTAACCTTATCCTTGTCTTTCAGGTTTTTCGAGATGGCAGAATAGGGTCCGCTAATGATTTCCTGTCCTTCTTTTAATCCGGAGAGGATCTGGATATAAGTGTTATCCTGGATGCCGGATTTTACATTTACTTTTTTAGCTGTTCCGTTCTCAAGTACAAAAACACATTCCTGTATCTCGCCGGTTTTTTTCTTTGAGCTGACGATTTCAGTCTTGTCTTCGCCATCGTCCTTTTCCTTAACATTTTTGGCATTGTATTTATCCAGGCTGTCTTTTGCAACACGCGTGGTTACTGCCTGGATCGGGATCGACAAGGCATCTTTGGCTGTTTCGGTCTGAATTTCAACGGTAGTTGTCATTCCCGGGCGGAAAGGAGAAAAATCGGGATGGGCAGGTTCCAAAAGGTCTTTATAGGAATCTTTGAGCATATGGATTTTGACATTGAAGTTGGTGACCTGGTCGACGCTGGTACCAGTTGAGTTGGCCGAGGTTGCAATTTCCGTTACGATGCCCTTGAATTTCCGGTTCAGGTAGGCATCTGCTTCAATGAGGGCCGTATCGCCGAGTTTTACGCGGACAATATCATTTTCATTCACTTCCACTTGAGCCTCCATTTCATTAAGGTTGGCGATGGTCATGATCTCGGTACCACTTGAGAATTGCGATGCCCCGGTTACACGTTCACCTTTTTCCACGCTCAGCTTTGATACAGTTCCGTCGTTGGGGGCAAAGATAGCAGTCCGGGTCAGGTCTTCCTTCGCTCTTTTCAATCCGGCCTCTGAACTTTTTACCTGGAACTCGGAAGCATGGATATCCTGCTCGGAAGCTTCTACCTGAGCTTTTGCAACTTCATAGGATGAATTAGCCTGGTCAAATTCAGCCTGGGAAATCACGTTCTGTTTAAAAAGTTTTTGCTGGCGGTCGAACGTTTGTTTTGCGTTTTCAAACTGTGCCTTCATCTGTGCGAGACGAGCCCGTGCATTGGCTTCATTTGCCTTTTGTGAATTCAGAGCAGCAGTGCTCTGGTCATAAGCCGACACATAAATTTCCGGGTCGATCTTGGCAAGCAGGTCACCTGCCTTGACCTGGTCACCTTCTTTAACCATAAGTTCCACAACTTCGCCCGAAATATAGGGGCTGATCTTGATGTCTTTTTCCGGTTGAATTTTTCCGTTCGCAGAAACGGACTGAATAATGGTTCTTTTTGAAACTTTTTCTGCCGTTACCTTGATCCCTTCATTCCGTTGATTCTTCACGATAATCACGACAATGATCAAAATGACAAAAAGTACAATTCCTGCAATGATGCCTATCTTTTTTTTCGATTTCTTTGAAGCCATGGATAGCGATGAATTAGATTACTTGTTTATACTGATTGGTTTTCCCATATAAAAATCAAGAATAGTCGTTTTGAAAATAAAGTCATATTTGGCCTGTAAAAGGTCGGACTCCGCTTTTGTCAGGTCCTTCTTGCTGTTGTTATAATCAAAAGAAGTCATCATCCCGACATCAAATTTCTGCTGGGTATACTTAAAGGATTCTTCCTGTGCTGCCACTTTCTGAAGTGAAGCATTATATTGTTCCAAGGAAGACGATGCATCTGCATAAGCCTGTTCAATATTCTTCCTGAGGTCTCTTTTCTGGATATCAAGGTCGAGTTCAGCTTTTTCACGCTGGATTTTTGCAAGGCTGATATTGGTTCTTCCCGTCCATCCGTTAAAAATAGGGATGCGCAAGTAAAAACCAAGGGATTGGTTGTTATTCTTTGTAAATTGCTCATTGAACGTTTTGACCCTGTATTGATATTGAATTTCTTTAGTCATAACGATTTCGTGGGTTGTTTGTGTATACCCGACAGGAAATGTAATGGTATCGCCGGGAACATTAGGATCCACTTCCTTATCTGCTCCTGAGTAACCGGTTCCCCATGAACCGCCAAAAGAAAGAGTGGGATATAAAACACCCCTGGCGATGGCAAGACTTTTCTCTGCGCTTTGAACCCGAAGGTCGGCACTTTTGATCTCAGGACGTTTATCAACTGCAAAATTGAATACCTGTTCAGGTGTTAAAAGCCCTTTCGTCTCTTCCACCGGTTTCAGAAGTGGTTTTTCAATCCGGAAATCCGGGGAAACAGGTAAATCGATCAGTTGCTGCAGGGAAAGACGGGAAATGATCAGCCTGTTCTCGGCCTGGACAACCGCCAGGGCTTCAGCTGCTTCCTGTGCCTGGATGTTAAGAAGATCGCCTTTGGCCGACGAACCTGCCTCCACCAGCTTTTCCATCCGTGACACCTGGCCCTTAGTGATCCCGATCTGGTTCTTCGCCACATCGAGGAGTTCAAGGTTGAGCAACATATCCAGGAAATAACCGGCAACAGACAGTGATATGTTGTTTTTCATCACATCAAGGTCATATTGGCTGGCAAGAAGGTTGATTGAATTTTGTTTAATGGTATTCACTTTTGTTAAACCGCTGAATAGGGTTGTGTTGCTCTGGACGTAAAAATTGTTGGACCTTACCGTTGATGTCGCAAATGTGTTCGTATACATATCAATGGTTTGACCAAAATTCCAAACATTGGTCGCATTTACATTCAGGTCGGGAAGCAGGTTTAACCGGCTCTGAAGCAATTGTTTTTTATTCGCTTCAACAGAAAGGATCTGTTTTTTTATATCCAGGTTATGATCCAGTGCATAGTTGATACAATCTTCAAGTGTCCATACTTTCGGAGTATTCTGTGCAGAAGAAATAAAAAATCCCGTCAGGAACAGGAAGATGAAAGAAAATCGGATTGAGAAAAGTCGGCAATACAGGTACATATAAATGAAGTTTTGTTAAAAATTGATCGGCGGGGGTATATTATTTAAACATTTGCGAAAGATGAGACTCCAAAATTAGTTAATTTTTTCAAAAGCCCTAGATAATTGTGAAAAAGATAACATTCAATACAAGTAAGAATAAGACGAGGAAATTGCCTCCGGGTTACAATATATTTTATTTTCCCGTATCTTTGCATCCGTTACAATTTTTAATGGTTCTTGATTATGAAACGTACATTCCCGGTTTTTCTTGCATTGATATTGCTTTCCGGCGCCTTCTTCTTTTTTTCGTGTAAAGGGAAAGAACCGACAACAGGCACGCTGACCGTCACCGTGATGACGAAAGATGGAAGAATTTCGGCGAATACGCCGGTACCGATCTATTTAGCCACCGACAAAGGAAATCTCGATAACAAGATATACGTAACTTCCGGCTGGTTAGATGCTAACGGTTCCAAGATCTTTCGCGACCTTCTGCCGACCTATTACTGGTACCGCGTAGAAGGATGGGATGATTACGGCGCAGCAGAGGTTTACGCTGGAGTAGATGGATCGGTTATCCTTTGGCTTAATTCTCCATCTTCCTCCAGAAAATAATTAATTTTATACCGTTGCCTCCCGATATTCAAACATCCGGTAAATTCATGATCCCTTCGAAATTCATCAATTTAATCCTGGTTGTTGTTTTCCTGTTTTCACTGGTTTCGCTCTCTCAGGTGCAGGCGAATACCATGATGCAGGAGGGTTCAACACTGAAGCCTGCTGATTCGGCTTCAGCACGGGAACTGAAGGAAAAACCAGGAGAAAAAAAATTCAACCCCGGTGAGATGATCATGGAACATGTGGTAGACAGCCATGAATGGCATATTATCACGATCGGACATTTCGACCTAACGATCCCCCTTCCGGTACTGATTATATGCAAAGGGCAATTTCATGCTTTCTGGTCCGGGAAGTTTCACAACGAAACACGTTCTTATCTTGGCTTCACACTTTCAAAAAAAGGAACGAACAAAGGAAAGATCGTCACTATTCAGGAAGAAATGACGGGTAAAGGTCCCAATGTTTTTGATTTTTCGATCACCAAAACGGTACTGGCTATTTTTCTAAGCGGTTTTTTCCTGATCTTGATCTTTGTTTCAGTGGCTGACCGATACAAGAAAGAGCCCAACCAGGCGCCTCACGGATTACAAAATCTCCTGGAACCAGTTATCCTTTTTATTCGCGACGATGTGGCAAAAAGTTCCATCGGGGAGAAAAAGTATGAAAAATACTTACCTTACCTTCTCACCATCTTCTTCTTTATCCTGTTTAATAATCTCATGGGTATCATCCCGATTTTCCCGGGCGGAGCAAATGTCACCGGGAACATTGCAGTTACAGGCGTCATGGCGGTCTTTACACTGATCATCACCACCATCAGCGGCAACAGGCATTACTGGATCGATATCATCAATACCCCCGGTGTACCATGGTGGCTGAAAGTGCCGTTTCCCCTGATGCCGATCGTGGAGATCATCGGGATCATCACAAAGCCATTCGTGCTCATGATCCGGCTCTTTGCCAATATGACCGCAGGACATATCATTATCCTTAGTTTTATCAGCATCATTTTTATTTTCGGGCAGATGTCATCGGCATTAGGCATTGGCGTGGGAATTCCCACACTGCTGTTCATGATCTTCATGGACCTGCTCGAAATCCTGGTAGCATTTATCCAGGCCTACATTTTTACGTTGTTATCTGCCCTTTATTTCGGACTGGCAACAGCAGAACCGAAACACCATTAAAAATTATGAATTAAGAATTACGAATGAAAAATAAAATTCACTTAAAACTTAACACTTAAAACTTACACTATGCATTTATTATCAATTTTACTGGAAGTAGCAGCCAACTTTGCTCCATTTGCCAAGATGGGCGCCGGTTTTGGCGCTGGAATCGCTGCCATCGGCGCTGGTATCGGCATCGGGCAAATCGGCCGGGGTGCGTTGGAATCGATTGCACGCCAGCCGGAAGCACTCGGTGATATCCGTTCAAACATGATTATTGCCGCTGCACTTGTCGAAGGCGCTGCATTCTTCGCAATTGTTGTTTGCCTGATGATCCTATTCATCTAGGTCGAAAACAGGATCAGGCTTTGTGACGGTTTGTCATGAAGAGAGATCCTTTTTTACGAATAAGACGTCAAGGAATAGTGAATATTGATTAACGAATTATGATCGGTGGATCAAATCTTACTTCAAAAATCGTTGTTCAATATTCGATATTCAGATTATAATCAACTTTGCGTCTTCGCAGAGATAAGATTTAAAGTAAAATAGAAAAGATTAAAGACATTAACTATGGAACTTGTAAATCCCGGTATCGGTCTGATTGTATGGATGACACTTGCATTCGGAGCCATCCTGTACATTCTGGGCAAATATGCATGGACCCCAATCATGAAAGCACTGAAAGAACGGGAATTGACGATCCACAATGCATTGAATTCAGCCGAAAAGGCAAAAGAGGAAATGCAGAAGATGAAGTTCTCCAATGAAGAACTTCTCCAGGAAGCCAAGAACGAAAGGGATGCCATCCTTGCAACAGCACGGAAAATAAAGGAATCGATCATTGAGGAATCCAAACAAAAAGCCACAGAAGAGGCAAACCGTATCATTGTCAGCGCGAAGGAAAGCATACAGAATGAGAAAATGGCAGCGATTACGGATCTCAAGGATCAACTGGCTGAGCTTTCACTGGAAATTGCCAGGAAAATCCTGAAAAAAGAATTGTCTGATCCCAAAAAACAGGAAAATTATATCAAAGAATTGATGAAAGACGTGAAATTTAATTGATCATTTCGTTGGAAAAAATTTCAAATATTGCGGTTCCTTATGCCAAAGCGCTCTTTGATTTTGCACTCGAAAGAGACGCTATGGAAAGCGTTCATCAAGATATGCAGGCCTTAACCTCTCTTTGTAAATCCAACCGTGATTTCCTCCTGATGCTGAAAAGCCCGATCCTGAAAACAGAAAAAAAACAAAAAATCCTTAAGGCTATTTTCCGGGACTCCATATCGGAAATCACCCGGGGCTTTTTGAAGATCATCATTACAAAGAAAAGGGAATCGTTATTACCGGATATGGCGCTGGCTTTTGTCGAGTTTTACAAGGATTACAAAGGAATCCTGACAACCTATGTGAAAACAGCGGTTCCGTTAACAGAAGAGATTCGGAAAAAAATACTAGAGGTGATGAACACACAGGCAACGGGGAATATTGACCTGGTGGAAGAAGTCAAAGATGAACTGATCGGGGGATTTGTGCTCCAATGGAAAGATATGCAATATGATGCCAGCATTCTCAACCAGGTCAACAAAATGAGAAAAGAGATGGCAATGATCAACTTGTATAAAAAAAGGTTTTAAGTTTTATGAATTAAGTTTTAAGAACTTAAGACTTTATGAACTTTAGGACTTTATAAACTTTATAAACAAAGACATGGCAGAAATCAAGCCGGCGGAGGTTTCCGCAATATTAAGGCAGGAGTTGGCCGGGTATAAAAATGAAGCCGAACTGGAAGAAATCGGTACCGTTCTTACGATAGGAGACGGCATTGCCCGAATTTATGGCCTGACCAATGCCGAATCCGGTGAATTGATCGAATTTGAAAAGAACGGATTGAAAGCTATCGTGCTGAATCTCGAGGAAGATAATGTTGGTGCAGTGATGCTTAGTGAGGCGCACGATCTTACCGAAGGGGATACCGTTAAAAGGACGCGCAAAATTGCATCCATTGATGTAGGCGAAGGTCTGCTCGGGAGGGTAATCAACACCCTGGGAGAACCGATCGACGGGAAAGGGAAAATTTCCGGTGAAAGGTTTGAGATGCCGTTAGAACGGAAAGCCCCCGGTGTGATCTACCGTCAGCCTGTGAACCAGCCGCTTCAAACCGGTATCAAAGCTATCGATGCCATGATTCCTATCGGAAGAGGTCAGCGGGAATTGATCATCGGTGATCGCCAGACCGGAAAAACTGCCATTGCCATCGATGCGATCATCAACCAGAAGATGTTTTATGAGAAGGGTGAACCGGTTATATGCATCTATGTTGCGATCGGGCAGAAAGGTTCAACGGTTGCCAATATCGTTAAAACCCTGGAAGAAAAAGGAGCGATGCCTTATACGGTTGTGATTTCGGCTACCGCTTCCGACCCTGCTGCCATGCAGTTTTATGCCCCGTTCGCTGGCGCTGCCATCGGTGAATTTTTCCGCGATACGGGACGTTCTGCGCTGTGCATCTATGATGATCTTTCAAAACAGGCCGTGGCTTACCGCGAGGTCTCCCTGTTGCTCCGCCGCCCGCCCGGACGTGAAGCCTATCCCGGCGATGTTTTCTACCTCCATTCTCGCTTGCTCGAGAGGGCTGCCAGGATCATTTCTTCTGATGTGATTGCAAAACAGATGAACGATCTGCCTGCTTCCATCCGTAGCATGGTAAAAGGAGGAGGCTCGCTGACAGCTTTACCAATCATAGAAACACAGGCCGGCGACGTTTCTGCCTATATTCCTACCAATGTCATTTCAATCACCGACGGACAGATATTCCTTGAAACAACCCTTTTCAACAGCGGGATCCGCCCAGCCATCAACGTGGGGATCTCCGTTTCGAGGGTAGGAGGAAATGCCCAGATCAAATCCATGAAGAAAGTTGCCGGGACACTCAAACTTGACCAGGCTGAATACCGTGAACTGGAAGCTTTTGCGAAATTCGGTTCCGACCTCGACGCTTCTACTAAGGCTGTACTCGACAAAGGGGCCAGAAATGTGGAAATCCTGAAACAATTGCAATATACGCCCATGCCGGTTGAAAAACAAATCGCGATCATCTTCTGCGGAACCCGAAACCTGTTGAAAAACATTCCCACCGGAAGTGTCGCCAATTTTGAGGTCGAATTCCTTCATCATATGGAAGTAAACCATAAAGAAGTTCTTAAAAATTTACAGGAGGGGAAACTTCCTGATGAAGATGTGAAGACCCTGGAACAGGCAGCAGTTGAAATTTCCAGAAAATACGAAGCCAAAAAATAATAGGAAACGATGCCGGGTTTAAAGGAAGTTCGTATTCGCATTGCATCGGTTAAATCGACCCAGCAGATCACCAATGCTATGAAAATGGTAGCCGCCTCAAAACTGAGGAAGGCCCAAACGGCCATTGTCAAGCTCAGACCCTATGCGGCAAAGCTGAAAGAGATTATGCAGAACCTGAGTTCCAGTATGAACGATTCTAACGAAAGCGTATATACACGGGAACACGATCCGAAAAACATACTTTTAGTCGTGATCACTTCGAACCGGGGCCTCTGCGGCGGCTTTAATTCAAATATCATCAAAGCAACCCTGAACCTTCTTTCCACAACCTATGCCGAACAGCAACAAAAGGGCGATGTCAGCCTGATAACCATTGGAAGAAAAGGCTCTGAATATTTCAGGAAAAGAGGATATAAGGTGCTGGAAAGCCATGATGATCTGTTCGACCGTCTTACTTTTGAAAACATCTCCCCTTTGGCGGAGCAATTGATGAAGGCATTTGCCGATAAGAAGTATGACCGCATCCAGATCGTTTACAACCAATTCAAGAATGCAGCAGTACAACGTCTGGTCATAGAGCAATATCTTCCAATCCTTCCTTTAGTGCCGGATCCAAAGGCTTCAACGGAAAAACACCTGATAAAAGCCAATTATATTTTTGAACCCGACCAGGAGACCATCATTCAGCTGCTGATCCCGAAATCGCTCCGGATCCAGCTTTATAAATCAATCCTCGATTCCTTTGCTTCCGAGCAGGGCGCAAGAATGACTGCCATGCAGCAGGCAACCGACAATGCCAGAGAGCTGCTCCGGGCCTTACAGATATCTTACAACAAAGCCCGCCAACAGTCGATCACAAAAGAACTGCTTGAGATCGTAGCCGGCGCAGAAGCCCTTAAAGGCTAATGCAGGAACTTATCTTCAATACAGGAATTCAGAATGCAGTTATGCGGGAATGCAGGAATGAATTTTCATTTTGCGTTTTTGCGTCTTCGCGGTTAAAATTTTTCGCTATTTCGCTTTTCGCTATTTACTTTTTCTTCATTCCTGCTTAACTTTGCAATATAATTTAATACGAACATTATGGTGACAAAAATTGTTGAAAAAGCGATCAATGAACAGATTCTGAAGGAAGAACATTCTTCCCGGATTTATCTGTCGATGGCTTCATGGGCCCAGGTAAATGGTTTTCAGGGAGCTGCAGAATGGCTTTTTGCACAGGCCGATGAAGAACGCGTGCATGAACTGAAACTCATTCACTACCTGAACGACCGTGGAGGCAATGCCCTCCTGGCTGACCTGGAAAAACCTGCAGGCAAATTCAAATCACTACTGGATGTTTTTCAACAGGTGTTAAAACATGAAGAATATATCTCGGCATCCATCAACGAAGTTTATGCTTTAAGCATCAAACAGAATGACTATTCAACCGGGAATTTCCTGCAATGGTATATCACGGAGCAGATCGAAGAAGAAAGTACGGTGAGAGCGATTCTCGACCAGATCAGGCTGGCAGGGGAAGAAAAAGGCGGGTTGTTCCACATGGACAAGGAACTGGCTGCACTAGCTGCCAAAAAACGTGCATCCCAGCTGGCAGCTGCAACAATTAATGCAGGAATTTAGAATGCAGGAAATTGACTTCAATGCGGGAATGTGGGAAAGCTGAATGCGGGAATTTACTTTAGCTGAAATCATTATTGTTCTTTGTAGTCTTCAGAATGGAACAAAGAATTCTGATGATTTCATCGCAGTTTAATAAAACAGGATCAGCATGTTGCGAATCCAGATAATTCGTTTCCTTAAGAAGGGAAAGCCAAAAATACGATTCTCGGGCTTCTTTATATGCGATGTTCAGGCAATGGTAAAAGTCCTTCCTTGTTTGTCCCGCAACACCCTCTGCTGTGTTAGCACCTACTGATGTTCCTGAACGGAGCATTTGTTTCGACAAAATATACTCATGTTTATCCCGAACCAGGTAATGATACAGAAAAACGATCTCCTTTGAAAATTCGAATGTTTTCTCCTTAATAATGTTTGTCTTCATTTCCGTTTTGTTTTTCTTCATTAATCGTCATTACCCAAGAAAGGTAATACATCCATCGCAATTAATTTTTCAATCTACCCTTCTCTTCCTAACATCCCAGTACGAAATCTCATTCCCGAATTCAACTTTGTTGCATTCCCGCATTACAGGATCAGCTATCTTTGCAAAATGATCCAACTTGACAGCACCCTGATCTCAGATGACCTCCGGGAGTTTCATTTTTGCTGCGATCTCCAGAAATGCAAGGGAGCCTGTTGCGTTGAGGGAGATGCCGGCGCCCCGCTGGAAGAAGATGAGATCTCACTGCTGGAAGACTACATAGACACCATAAAATTATTCATGGTTCCGAAAGGAATAAGTGAAGTGGAAAAAACGGGTGTATTCGATTATGATGCGGAGGGAAAATTCGTAACTCCTCTTGTGAACGGAAACGAATGCTGCTATGTTTACCATAAAGAAGGGATTGCCCGGTGTGCCATCGAAAAAGCCTTCCAGGAAAAAACGATCCCTTTCCCGAAACCCATTTCATGTCACCTATACCCTGCAAGGATAAAGCCGGTTGGGAACGGAGAATCGGTCAATTACCACAAATGGTCTGTCTGCAATAAAGCCCTGGAAAACGGCATGAGGTTAAAATTGCCACTTTACCGTTTTCTTGAAGATGCACTGATTAGAAAGTACGGCAGAAATTGGTACAACAAGCTGGTCAAATTACTTTACTAAAATATAAATTCCTGCATTCTGCATTCCAGCATTCTGCATTCCAGCATTCTGCATTCCTGCATTCTTTTCTTAATATCTCTACTCTACCTTTCGGTATTGGATAAAATTTTTATCTTTGCCGCTCAACTATCTGTTAACGGAATCACATATGAGTGCAGAAAGCCTGATTTTATTCTTTATTGTCGGGGCATTTCTCGTTGGCATTGCCCTGCTCTTCTCCAGTTATATTCCTCCCACTTCAACCAATCCGCAGAAATCCGAAACCTATGAATGCGGCATCCCCACCGAGGGATTATCGTGGCTTCAGTTCAATGTCGGTTATTACCTCTTTGCAATTATTTTCCTGGTATTCGACGTTGAAACAGTTTTTATTTTTCCTTGGGCAAAAGTCATGAAGGAAACAGGAATGATGGGATTCATTGAAATCGTCATCTTCTTTTTTGTTTTGGGTATTGGCCTACTTTATGCCTGGAAGAAAGGAGCATTGAAATGGGAATAAAAAACATGAAAGAAAAGGATTTCCGGGATAATGAAACCCTCGAAACCTTTAAGAAAACCGGCGAGGGGATCCTTCTTACCACTATTGACGACATTATCGACTGGGGCCGTTCAAATTCGATCTGGCCGCTGACCTTTGCCACCAGTTGTTGTGGTATCGAAATGATGGCAACAGGTGCTCCCCGTTACGATTTCGCCCGGTTTGGGATTGAAGTTTACCGTGCCAGTCCCCGTCAGGCAGATGTAATCGTTGTAGCAGGAACCATCGTCAACAAGATGGCCCCGGTCCTAAAACGGTTGTACGACCAGATGTCGGAACCAAAATTCGTGATTGCTATGGGCGCCTGTGCCGTATCCGGCGGGCCATTTTATTATAATTGTTATCATGTCGTTCGCGGAGTTGACCATGTCATCCCGGTAGATGTCTATGTTCCGGGTTGCCCTCCCCGTCCCGAAGCCCTTCTGTTTGGTGTCATGCAGCTGCAACGCAAGATCAAGCTTGCAAGAATCACCGAAGCGGTTAAAATCCAAAAAGTTAAATGATTTTACGATAATATGGATCTCGAAAAGTTAAAGGAAAGAGTGCTTACCCTTGTCCCTGAAGCGGAATTAGAAGAAAACAAACAGTTCCTCACATTCTTTATTCCTGCCGGCAAACTGCATACTATGGCAGTGAGACTGAAGGAAGACGAGGATACTGCGTTTGATTACCTGTTCTGCCAGAGCGGGACCGATATGGGCAAGTACCTCATGGTAGTATACCACCTGGAATCCACAAAACTGGGTCATACAATCGTTTTTAAGGTAAAAACAGAGGACCGCCAAAATCCGGCGTTCGACACGGTTTGTGATATCTGGAGAACAGCCGAATTTCATGAAAGGGAAATCTTCGATCTCCTGGGGATTCGGTTCAACAACCACCCGGACCTCCGCCGTTTGTTTCTGGATGAAAACTGGGTAGGTTATCCCCTTAGAAAAGATTATCAGGACGAAGTAAACATCGTTGAACTTTAAGTATGAAAGAAGTCATCCATACTCCCGTTCCCTCCGTTGAAGAAGAGGAATATCACATCAATATGGGTCCCCAGCATCCATCAACCCACGGTGTGCTCCGGTTGGTAGTTTCCCTCCAGGGGGAAATCGTAAAGAATTTGAAGCCACATTGCGGATACATCCACCGCGGAATTGAAAAAATGTGCGAAAAAGACACCTATCCCCAGATCATTCACTTGACAGACAGGATGGATTATCTTTCGGCACACATCAACAACCATGCACTTTGCCTGCTGGTTGAAAATGCTCTTCAGATTGAAGTTCCGGAAAGGGTTAAGTACATTAGGACCATAATGGATGAACTCTGTCGCATCCAGTCACACCAACTCTGGTGGGCAAGTTTCGGGATGGACCTCGGCGGGCTTACCTGTTTCTTCTATGGACTAAGAGACCGGGAAAAGATCCTCGACATCTGGGAAGAAAGTACCGGTGCACGTTTCCTACAAAGTTATTATACCCCGGGTGGATTAATGTGGGACATTCATCCCGGCTTTCAGAAAAAAACAAAGGAATTCCTGAAATATTTCAGGAAGAAGATTAAAGATTACGAAAAAATCCTGTCGGGGAATGTGATTTTCAGGGAGCGTTCACGGAATATAGGCCTCATGACAAAAGAAGAAGCCATCAATTATGGGGTGACCGGCCCTTCAGGAAGAGGATCCGGCTTTTCCTGTGATGTCAGGAAGCACCATCCCTATGCACGTTATGATAAGGTTGAGTTTAAGGAAATCCTTTACCAGGAAGGAGATACCCTTGCACGTTACATGGTAAGGATGGACGAAATGTATGAATCGATGCACATCATTGATCAGCTTATCGATAACATCCCGCAGGGAGATTATACGGCTAAAATGAAAGCCGTGATCAAACTGCCGGCCGGTGAATATTACCAGCGGGTAGAAAGCGCCAGAGGCGATCTGGGTGTATATTGCATCAGCGACGGGAACAAAACCCCCTACCGCATGAAATTCCGCACCCCCAGCTTCAGCAACCTCTCTGTTCTTGATCATATCAGCAGGGATTTAAAGATTGCCGACCTTGTTGCCATCGGTGGCTCCCTCGATCTAGTTATTCCGGATATTGACAGATAATACGATTCAATATGGCTTCTAATATCTATGACAACTTTATTGCCTCATTAACGCAGTCGATCCATACCGGGCTCTACCATTTGTTACCCCCATTCTGGGCCCTACTCGTGGAAATGACCATCATCGGGCTGGTGTTCCTGGTGTTCTATGCGCTGGTGGGGTTATTCCTGGTCTATGCCGAAAGAAAGGTCTGTGCATTTATGCAGAACCGGGTAGGCCCCAACCGAGTCGGGCCTTATGGGATCTTCCAGACCATCGCCGATTTCATAAAACTGCTGATGAAAGAACTGGTGACAATCAAAAACTCCGACAAGCTGTTGTTCAATCTCGCCCCTTTCATTGTCATCATTGCCTCCTTCATGGCCATTGCCGCTATTCCTTTTGCCAAAGGATTACATGCCATCGACTTTGATATCGGCATCCTCTATGTGATCGCCGTTTCTTCATTAGGCGTAGTCGGTGTGTTGCTGGCAGGATGGTCGAGCAACAATAAATATTCCCTCATTGGTGCGATGCGAAGCGGCGCCCAGATCATCTCCTACGAACTTTCCGTAGGGATGTCGCTGTTGACTATCATCATTCTTGCAGGAACCATGCAATTTTCAGAGATCGTGCAGGGCCAGGAATACGGCTGGTTCCTTTTCAAAGGGCACATTCCGGCTTTCATAGCCTTTATTGTTTTCCTGATTGCTTCAACCGCCGAAACAAACCGGGGACCGTTCGACCTTGCCGAAGCCGAGTCGGAACTGACGGCTGGTTTCCATACCGAATATTCCGGGATCAAATTCGCTTTCTTCTTTCTGGCCGAATACATGAATATGTTCATCGTCGCTTCTATCGGCGCAACCGTATTCCTTGGAGGCTGGATGCCTTTCCATGTCTGGGGATGGACCGGTTTTAACCAGGTTATGGATTACATCCCGCCTTCAATCTGGTACATCGGGAAAACGGGATTTATCATCTGGCTGATGATGTGGTTCAAATGGACCTTCCCTCGATTGAGGATCGACCAGCTTCTTACCCTTGAATGGAAATACCTTTTACCCATCAACCTTTTCAACATTCTCCTGATGGCATTTATAGTATTAATGGGTTGGCATTTTTAAACTATGAACAACTTCTTTAAATATTTTACAGATATCTTTTCTGGTGTGAAATCCCTTCTGATAGGGATGACAGTGACCGGTAAATATTTTTTCAGCCCGGGGCAGATCGTGACTCAACAATACCCGGAGAACCGGAAAACACTTAAGATGTTTGAGCGGTTCAAAGGCGAAGTGATCATGGTGCACGACGAAAACAACCATCACCGGTGCACCGGTTGCGGCATCTGTGAACTGAACTGCCCGAACGGATCCATCGAAGTGATATCAAACCGGATCGACGGCCCGGATGGAAAGAAAATCCGGATCATCGACAAACACATCTACCACCTCGGGATGTGTACCTTCTGCAGCCTGTGTGTGAAAACCTGCCCCGAGAATGCACTGGCGTTCGGACAGGAATTTGAACATGCGGTTTTTGACCGTACCGTGCTGACAAAGATTTTAAATCAACCTGGTTCATCCATAAAAAAAGGTACTGAAGAATGACGAACAATCAGATCATGTTTTTTATCTTTTCGGCGATCATAGTGGTCTTCTCCATCCTGACCGTGACCAGCCGCCGGATTTTACGGGCCGCCACTTTCCTGCTATTCGTGCTCGTTTCCACAGCCGGACTCTATTTTATGCTGCGGTTCAATTTCCTGGCTGCCATCCAGCTTACCCTCTATGCCGGTGGTATCGTCGTATTGATCATTTTCTCAATCCTTCTGACAAGCCATGTCGGCGCGAAACTTGAGATGCCAGCCCTCACAAAAAAGATTTTTGCCCTTATTGCTACTGCAGCTGGAGCAACACTCTGTATCTTTACCATCCTCCAGTACAGATTCCCGGAAACAGCCATTATCAGTGGACGCACAAATATTGACGACATCGGTAAGGCATTAACCAATACCGGTAAATTCGGGTATGCACTTCCTTTTGAAGTGATCAGTATCCTATTGCTGGCCGCCATGATCGGGTCGATTGTAATTGCCAAAAAAAGAAAAGATTAACGAATTTAATATTTATTCCCATGTTTGAAGGAGTTCCATTAAACTGGTTTCTGATCGTAGCCACCCTGATGTTCTTTATTGGGATTTACGGCTTCCTGGTCAGAAAAAACCTGATCACAATGCTGATGTCGCTCGAACTGATCTTAAATTCAGTGAACATCAATTTTGTTGCATTCAACAAGTTGCTTTACCCCCAGCATCTGGAAGGGATGTTCTTCACGGTTTTTATTATTGCCATAGCAGCCGCTGAAGCATCTGTAGCCATCGCCATCATTATCAATATCTACAGGCGACTGGTCAACATTGATGTTGAAAAGATGGATGAGATGAAGTACTAAAAAAAAATCAGAATTTCAAAATTCAGAATGCAGGAATTACTATACAGATATGAGATTTAGTTCATCTAAAATCGTAAATCAAAAATTCAATCTAGAATCAAAAATCGTAATTCGTAAATTTTTCCTAATATGATCAATTTCGGTTATACAGTTTGGATCGTTCTGATACCGCTCTTCTTTTTCATCCTGATCGGTTTTTTCGGGAATAAGTTCAAACCCGTCGTCTCCGGAATCATTGGTACCTCCGGCCTTTTTGTATCCATGGCGTTATCCTATTATACGGCCTATCAGTACTTTTTTGTCGTGCCGAAGGTCGGGGATGCGTTCCAGAAAATCATCGGGTACAATACTGTCTGGTTGAAGCTGACAGAAAAACTTCACATCGACCTTGGGGTCCTGCTGGATCCTATTTCCATTATGATGCTGATCGTGATCACCACGGTGTCATTCATGGTTCATCTATACAGCATCGGCTATATGAAGGGGGAAAAAGGATATGAAAGATTTTTTTCTTTTCTCTCCCTGTTCAGCTTTTCCATGCTTGGTCTTGTTATTGCAACAAACATTTTCCAGATGTATATATTCTGGGAACTTGTGGGGGTTTCTTCCTATCTGTTGATCGGCTTCTATTATACAAAGGATTCTGCCGTAGCAGCTTCCAAAAAAGCATTTATTGTCACCCGGTTTGCCGACCTTGGATTCCTGATCGGGATCCTGATCCTGTCGTTTACCACCGGAACCTTTGATTTTATTAACCTGACTGACCCAAACGGAACCGCCATCACACAAGGCAGTGGAATCATGTTTCTTGGACTGTCGACAATGACCTGGTCGATGATCTTTGTTTTCATTGGAGGAGCCGGTAAATCAGCCATGTTTCCGCTGCATATCTGGTTGCCTGATGCCATGGAAGGCCCGACACCGGTCTCCGCCTTGATCCACGCTGCGACCATGGTTGTTGCCGGCGTTTATCTTGTAGCCCGTATGTTCCCGATCTTTCATTTTTCAGCGCCGGTTGCACTGGATGTGGTTATGTACGTGGGAGCTTTCAGTTCGATCTTTGCTGCGGTGATCGCCTGTACACAATTTGATATCAAACGAGTTCTGGCTTATTCAACAATATCTCAGATTGGCCTGATGATCTTTGCGCTCGGTGTTTCGGGATATGGCGAAGAAGCCGGGGTGGGCTTTATGGCCTCCATGTTTCACCTGTTTACCCATGCATTCTTTAAATCGCTTCTGTTCCTTGGTGCCGGCGCGATCATTCATGCCGTTCACACCAATTATATGAACGAAATGGGAGGATTGAGAAAACAACTTCCCATCACCCACATCACCTTTTTAATTGCATGCCTCTCCATCGCAGGGATCCCACCTTTGGCAGGATTCTTTAGCAAGGATGAGATCCTGGCAGCCGGGCACGAAAAAAGCCTGTTTTTATTTATTATTGGATTGGTGATCTCAGCCCTGACAGCATTTTATATGTTCCGCCTCTACTTTTCGATCTTCTGGGGGAAAAAACAACATTACCAACATACGCCTCACGAAGCACCCAAGGTCATGACCATACCCCTGATGCTTCTTTCATTGGGTGCGATTTTTGCAGGACTTCTGCCCTTTGCTTCGTTTGTTACTTCCGACGGGAAACCACTGGCTATACACATCGATCCTGCCATTGCCATACCGGCCGTACTGGTGGGTGTTTTCGGTGCACTGACTGCCCTGGTTTTCTATTGGAAAGAAACTAACATCCCCCAAAAAATTTCCATAGCCCTGGGTGGCTTTTACCGGGCTGCATACCACAAATTTTATATTGATGAACTTTATTTATTCATCACAAAAAAAGTCATTTTCAATTATATTTCACGACCTGTTGCCTGGTTCGACCGCCACATTGTGGATGGCTCAATGAACGGGATTTCCTATGTAACAAATGAAGTCTCTACCCGTATCAAGGGTTTCCAGTCGGGACAGTTGCAGCAGTATGCATGGGTTTTTGTGACAGGCGCAGTGGCCCTGGCGTTGGCATTCATTTATTTATGGACTAATTAAATTGTTAAACGAATGGATATCCTGACCTTATTTATTATAATCCCTGTTCTCACTATCATTGGGATTCTTTTCTGCAAGGATCATAAGCAGGTGAAGTGGACTGCGGCCATCGGAATGGGATTGCAGCTAATCAGCGCAGCAACCCTGATCATCCTGTTCCTGATGGAGCGGAAAGCTGGAAATATGGCAGAAATGTTATTTGTTAAAGACATGGTATGGTTTCCGAGCCTGAACATTCACTACCTGGTTGGAGTTGATGGCATCTCAGTTGCCATGATCGGGCTTACCGCCATTGTCATCTTTGCAGGGATCTTTGCTTCCTGGGAAGTGGAAGATCTGCCTAAGGAATTTTTTATCTCCCTGATCCTACTCTCAACAGGGGTGTTTGGCTTTTTCATTTCACTCGACTTGTTTACCCTGTTCCTTTTTTACGAGCTTGCCGTTATCCCGATGTATCTTTTAATTGGTATCTGGGGGAGTGGTCCGAGGGAATATTCAGCCATGAAACTGACCCTGATGCTGATGGGTGGTTCCGCTTTGATCCTGGTGGGATTGCTGGGGTTGTATTTCAATTCCAATCCGTCCGGCGGCCAGTTGACCTTCAGCCTTCTTGCAATTTCCAAGGTTCATATTCCTGTTGAGATCCAGAAATTTTTCTTCCCTTTCCTTTTCATAGGATTTGGAGTACTGGGCGCCTTATTCCCTTTCCATACATGGTCGCCCGATGGTCATGCCTCTGCACCTACCGCAGTTTCGATGCTTCATGCAGGTGTACTGATGAAACTCGGAGGTTACGGTTGTTTCCGTGTGGCGGTATTTTTATTACCGGAAGCTGCGCATGAGCTGGCATGGATCTTTATCATTCTCACCACCATCAGCGTGATATATGGCGCATTTGGTGCCCTCTGGCAGAAAGACCTCAAGTACATCAACGCCTATTCTTCGGTCAGCCACTGCGGTATGGTACTGTTTGCCATCCTGATGTTCAATAAAACAGCCATGACCGGGGCTGTGCTGCAAATGATCTCCCATGGCATCATGACGGCCCTTTTCTTCGCCCTGATCGGAATGATCTACGGAAGGACGCATACCCGTTACATCAATGAAATGGGCGGGTTGATGAAAGTAATGCCCTTCCTCGGTGTAGCTTATGTAATCGGTGGTCTTGCATCCCTTGGCCTTCCCGGTTTCAGCGGGTTTGTAGCCGAAATGACCATCTTCGTGGGAGCCTTTCAGAATATTGATACCTTCCACAGAGTGGCTACCATTATCGTCGTCTCTTCCATCGTTGTGACCGCAGTATATATTCTCCGTGTTGTGGGAATTCTATTACTAGGGAAAATCAACAATGAACATTATGAGCACCTTGGCGATGCTAAATGGTATGAACGGTTAAGTACCGGTGTCCTGATCTTCGGAATCACCGCGATCGGCCTGGCACCTTTATGGTTATCAGAAATGATCCACGGGGGTCTGGGACCCATCATCCAACGGTTGTTGATGGCATCCCCGATTCACTAGAATTATCTCATCCTTAACACTTTCTTTATGAGAAGAAAGAATAAGAAAAGAGAGCAAATAAT
>Ga0224524_1000170_pt1 | contig 28979 bp, 23 predicted proteins | sample CFST75metaG_FD_179895 | JGI IMG/M metagenome (GOLD analysis project Ga0224524, IMG submission 179895) | Peat soil microbial communities from Stordalen Mire, Sweden - C.F.S.T75 | ecosystem: Environmental > Terrestrial > Soil > Wetlands > Peat | place: Sweden: Norrbotten County, Stordalen Mire... | reverse complement strand
CTCAAAGTACGCCCGGATTATTCTTTTGGGATCGAATCGAATACCGGACCAGGCGGCTTGCCTGCGTATGGCGGAAAAGGCACCTTTTTCTCTAAGATTGATATGAGCAACAAAGGGTTGAGGGGCAATGGCAAACTGATCTACCTCAATTCATCTTCCTTATCGGACAATTTTATCTTTTATCCCGATTCCATGAAGACTGTGGCGAAGTCATTTTCTACCACCGAACTGGCAGGCCAGGTGGAATGTCCTTCCGTGAAGGGCGATTCGGTGCATGAATTCTGGAAGCCTTATAAGAACATTATAAAGATATCAAGCATCAGCAGGGATATTTCGATGTATAATGGCGAGGCAGCCTTGACGGGCAGCCTGAACCTGACCCCGGCGGGATTGACCGGCCAGGGAACCATTAAAATCAGGAATGCTGAAATGGAGGCGTTTTTATTTGAATTCAAGCGGCGGGTCTTTGATGCAACGGTGGATGTTTTCCGGATCAAGTCGGTAAGCTTTTCAGCGTTGAGCATCTCTACCAGGAATTACCTCACCCATTTTGATTTTGATAAATTGAAAGGTGAATTCAAATCCAGCCGTGGAATCTCCAGGGTGGACTTTCCGGTTAACCAATATGCCTGTTCCATGGACCGGTTCGACTGGCTGGTTGAGCAACGGTCTATCCGGTTGTACAATGAGCGAAACCAGCAGGTCGAAATTGCAGATACCCTGAGCGCCGATAAGCTGGTCAATTATAAGTTCCCGGGAACCGAATTCGTATCCACGCATCCACTACAGGATTCCCTGCGGTTTTTTTCCCAGCAGGCAACCTATGACCTCAATACCAATATCATCAGTGCGGAGGATGTAAAGGTTATCCGGGTGGCCGATGCAGCAATATTTCCGGATTCAGGCAAGGTTTATATCCATCCTGAAGCCAAAATGAGAATCCTGAACAAGGCAGGCATCATTGCCAATGCCAACAATAAATTTCATCGCTTTTATAACTGTAATATCAGCATTGCTTCACGGAAAAAATACACCGGCAATGGCTATTATGACTATATCGAAAGGGACAACAATCGGCAGCAGATCCAATTAACCCGGATTGCTGTGGATACAGCCGGTGAAACCGTTGCCGAAGGAAGTATCCTTGACACCACCCGTTTCTATCTCAGTCCGGAATTTGAGTTCAGGGGGACCATCAGTCTGCGGGCATCCCAGCGGAACCTTACTTTTGAAGGAGGCTTCCGCCCGGTGATGGATTGTTTCCCGACTGCCCGGGCATGGACCTATTTTACAAGTGATATCAACCCTCAGCAGGTGATGATCCCGCTTGAGGACCCTTTGAGGGATATTCATTTCCAGAGACTGGGACTTGGAATTATGTTCGCCAATACCAGTAACCGTATCTATCCTGCCTTCTTCTCTCCGAAAAAATCGTTCAGCGATTCCACCATGATCACATCCATTGGGAAGATCGACTTTGACCTTACCAACGGGTTATACCGCATAATGGAAATGGATCGCCGCAAAGACCCGACGCTGCCCGGTAGCCGCCTATCGCTGAGTACAAACGATTGCATTTTTCACGGAAGCGGGAAGATTAACCTGGCATTAAATTCAGGCGCCCTGAAACTGGAATCCTGGGGAACGCTTGATCATTATATTATTGCCGATTCAACCAAAGCACATGTTGCCCTTGCACTCAATTTCCCGTTCTCAGAGGATTGCATGACCAAGTTTACCACCCAGCTCGGATCGACAAACCTGCAGGGGCTTGTGTTTTCCACTTCTCCTTACTTCGAAGCCATGAAGATCTTACTCGGGAAGAAAGAGTTCGACAAGGTAAAGTCGGAAATGGAGATGGTGGGGAAGTTCAAACGGTTCCCTGATGAACTCATCCGCACCATTTTCCTGGCTGATGTGAAACTCCGGTGGGATACCCTCAATAAAACGTGGGTTTCCTATGGACCCATTGCCATCGGTTGCATTGGAAAAGTGCAGGTGAATAAGTTTGTTAACGGGATCCTTGAATTCCAGAAGAAAAAGAACGGGGATGATTTTACATTTTATTTTGAGTTGACGAAAAATGACTGGTATTTCTTCAATTACAGGAACAATATCCTCATGGCATTGAGTTCCAATGCAGCATTCAATGATGCGGTGGAAGTAGGAGTCAAATCGTCACCGGAACAGAAAAGGATCAACAATCTTGTGAAAGGCTATCATTACACCATAGGAACCGACCGGAAAAAAAGAGAATTCCTTAGAAAATACGAGACACAGTAGTTTGTAGTTTGTAGTTTGTATTTTGTAATTTGGAAATCGTAAATCGTCAATCGTAAATTTAATCTAAAATCTAAAATCGTAAATCGTAAATTTCATGTTCCAATTCTACCTTGTTCTCGAAATTCTACTGGCCTACTTAATAGGTTCAATACCAAGCGCGGTCTGGGTAGGCAAGTTGTTTTACAGGATCGATGTAAGACATCATGGCAGCGGGAATGCTGGCGCCACCAATGTGATCCGTGTACTGGGATACAAAGCCGGGATCCCGGTGCTGCTGATTGATGTTTTCAAAGGCTGGGCAGCTGTCCAGGTGATTTTCCTATTTCCGCACCCGGGATTGAGTGAGGATTTTATTACCTACGTCAGGATATGCATGGCATTCGCAGCGGTTCTTGGACATGTTTTTCCTGTCTTTGCAGGTTTTAAAGGGGGAAAAGGCGTAGGTACCCTTGCCGGGGCAGCCATCGCGCTATATCCGCTTGCTTTGCTTGTCGTACTTGCACTTTTTATCACCACGCTTGTCGTGACAAGGTATGTTTCCTTAGCTTCCATCCTTTGCGGAATATCCTTCCCTTTTATCGTCATTTTTATTACAGGACAGGAGCATCCGGGACTTATCATTCTTTCCATCGTGGTAGCGGTCTTCATCCCCCTCACTCATATAAAAAATATCAAACGGCTAATCAAAGGAGAGGAAAACAAATTTGATTTCCGCAGGAAAAAGAAAGAGGAGGGAACTTAAGTTTCACAAGGAGATTCATTGTTTGAATTGAAATTTAATTATTGTATATTTGACAAAATTTTCGATTGAAGACGACCCTGGTCGTAATTATTTGTATGTAAAACGAAAAATAACATTGTCATGAAATTCATCGTTTCCAGTTCCCTCTTACTAAAAAACCTGCAATCCATTATCGGTGTGATCAATACCAGTAATACATTGCCCATTCTGGATGATTTCCTGTTTGACCTGAAGGATGATATACTTACGATCACTTCTTCAGATCTGGAAACCACCATGAGTGTGACGTTGAAACCTGATAAAGCTCTTCAGAACGGGAGTATTGCCATTCCGGCCAAGATCCTGGTCGACACGCTTAAAACGTTTGCAGATATCCCTGTTTCATTTACGATCAATGAAGACAATCAGGGTATTGAGATCTCAGCGGGTGATGGAAAGTACAAACTGGCCGGCCACAAGAGCGATGAGTACCCACGGGTTCCGAGCCTTGAAAGCACCACTTCCATAGAACTCACTTCCCCTCTGCTATCGCAGGCCATCAACAAAACCCTCTTTGCAACGGGCAATGATGAACTGAGGCTGGTATTATCGGGCGTTTTCTGTGAATTATCCCCGGAAGATATCACCTTTGTTGCTACCGATGCCCATAAACTGGTGAAATATAAGAGAACCGATGCAAAATCGAATGAGTCGGCCTCCTTTATCCTCCCGAAGAAACCGCTGAATCTTCTCAAGAATATTATTACAGGCCAGGATATGCCTGTCAGCATTGAATACAACCGCACCAATGCATTCTTCTCCTTTCAGAACGTCCACCTTGTTTGCCGCCTCATTGATGGAAAATACCCGAACTACGATGCCGTCATCCCAACCGAGAATCCCAATAAACTGACGATCGACCGGAATGCTCTGCTCAACACCATCCGCCGCGTGGCCATCTTTGCCAACCAGTCAACCCACCAGGTACGGTTTAAGCTTTCGGGAAAAGAACTTGTTCTTTCTTCAGAGGATCTGGATTTTTCCAAGGAATCGAAAGACCGTCTTACCTGTGATTATGAAGGCGATGACCTTGAGATCGGCTTCAACTCGAAATTCCTGATCGAGATGCTGAATAACATTGATACCGATGAGATCCGCCTGGAAATGTCGGCGCCCAACAGGGCCGGTATCCTTCTTCCCGTGAACCAGGAGAACAAAAACGAGGACATCCTTATGCTTGTCATGCCAGTCATGCTCAATAAGTAGTACGGAAATGGTTATTCCTTGTGAAACAGGATCAAACCATGAAAATTTGATTTTTTCTTTTCCTGCAGATATGACTTCATATCGAGCCTTTGTAATCCGCAACCAGCAGCAAACTGTTCTTTCTAATACTTTGCCTGAAAGGCCCAAAAAAATATCATTTTTAATATCGGGAAATTATTCTAAAAAGGATCATTCCTTTAAATCTCCGGCAAAATTTCTGAACAAACTCAATAATCAATGGAATTCCTGCGTTTAACATGAACAATTGAGTTCTGTTTATTCAAAAACGTCAATCAAGATGAAAATCAGGTCACTGGTCTCCCTTTTGCTGCTTGCAGCTATGGGGCTTTCCCTTCTTGCCTTCTATTCATGTGGGAAGAGGACGCAGGTTATTTCATATTATTTTGAATACTCGGTCCCCAATATTTATTTTAATTATCCTTCCAATAAATCTGGATTGGAAGAGGTGACTCTTTATTCCGGGGAAATTAAAATACCCTTGGACAGCATCCTGAGTTCCAACCATATCAACGGTGAAATTAAATCGGCTACGATAATTAACATGTCAATGGTGATCACCGATCCTCCTGACTCAACTTTTGACTGGCTTTCACTTGTCAGGATCATCGGTTGTGCCGATTCCACCTTTGTACCATCAACTGACCTTGCATCAGCAGGTATCATCGATCCAAAGGAAAAAACGATCCATTTTAGCAGTAATATTGACCTGACCCCGGTCCTTTTAAAAGAAGGCTGCTTTATTAAACTGCTTGTTACGCCAACAGTTAAGGTTCCATCATCATCTATGAGGATGTTCCTCAATACCAAGATTGCATTGTGGGTAAGGCCTCTTCCCTGATAAGGTAAAGATGGGTCGACTGACAATTTGAAATTCAACTCGTTATCGTAAGTTAAGACATTGAATACAAAAAAAGAAGCCGTCCTTGCGGATGGCTTCTTTTCGTGCATCACAATGTGCATAAAAGATTTTTACTCTTTCTTAACATTGATCGCTTTTTTCCCTCGTTTGTCTTCCGTGATATCAAAAGAAACCTGGTCGTTTTCTCTTACACGGTCAATCAGACCACTTACGTGTACGAAAATGTCTTCTTGAGTTTCATCGTCTACGATAAAACCAAATCCTTTTCTCTCGTTGAAAAACTTTACTTTACCTGTTGACATAACAAATATAAATTTAAAATTAGCGAACCAAAGGTAATATATAATTTGAGATAACAAAAAGATACTGAAAAAAATTTCTTTCAGTATAAATTTTATCTATTTGTCATTTAATAAATACAACCCTATCCTTTACCTCAAATGTAATCATTGTTTCTTCCGGTTTAGCCTGTCTTTTCAGGAAACACAAGGGTTTCCCCTGTTTCTTATTCATCATCCGTGATGGGTCTACAACCAGAATCAGTGAAGCGGGATGTGACCGGATAAGAAGATGGCCTTTCGCAAGAAAAAAAAGGAAATGAAAACTAACGTTATAACTTGATGAACTTTACAAACTTTACAAACTTTATGAACTTTCCCAGTGAATTTTGGTAATTTTACAGCATATAAACAGGTGAAACATGCCAAGAATCAATAGAATTGGAATCCTTACCTCAGGTGGTGATTCCTCCGGGATGAATGCCGCAATCCGGGCTGTGGTCCGCACAGCCATATTTCATAATGTGGAGGTTTATGGGATTTACCGCGGATATGAGGGCTTGATCGACGGCCAGTTTGAACAGATGTATAGTCACTCGGTGTCCAATATCATACAACGGGGAGGGACGATCCTGAAAACAGCCCGCAGTAAGCGATTCATGGAACGGGAAGGCCGTGACATCGCCTACTGTAACCTTAAACAATTTGAAATTGATAGTCTGGTCGCCATCGGTGGGAACGGCACATTCACAGGCGCCGGTATTTTCGATGAAGAAAATGACTTTCCCATCATCGGGTTACCCGGGACGATTGATAATGACCTTTACGGGACCGATGCCACCATCGGGTACGACACCGCCATTAATACGGTTGTGGAAGCATGTGATAAAATAAGGGATACTGCCAACTCCCATGAACGTTTGTTTTTTATTGAGGTAATGGGGCGTGATGCAGGATTTATAGCACTCAGAAGCGGAATGGCCGTTGGGGCAGAGTTCATCCTGGTACCTGAAACCACCACTTACATCGACAACCTTACGCGCCTCCTGAAACATGACTGGCGCAGGAACAAGACCTCCGGGCTTGTGATCGTGGCCGAAGGAGACGATTTCGGCGGAGCTTATGCAGTCGCAAAAAAAGTGAAGGAAAAACTCCCTGAAATGGATACGCGCGTTACCGTGCTTGGGCATATTCAGCGCGGAGGGGCTCCCAGCGCATATGACCGCGTGCTCGCCAGCACGCTTGGATACGAAGCTGTCAATGCCTTATTGGACGGACAACGAGGCGTGATGGCAGGGATCATCAATAATAAAATCACTTTCACTCCTTTTGAGAAGGCCATCAAACACCATAAAGACATCAATCTCCAGATGCTCGAAATGTCACGCATTCTGGCTTTATAAACAATTTTACCCTTGTTGCCTTGGACCCGAAATCCCGGTATGCCGATGTGCTGTTACCTTTACCGGTCAGCACCTATACATATGCCATCCCCGATGGGCTGGCTGGCAAAGCCGTGAAAGGTGGCAGGGTTGTCGTACAGTTCGGGAAAAGAAAGATCTATACAGCCCTGGTTACTGAGATCCACGATCGCAAACCCGATGGCCATGAAACAAAGGAAATCCTTTCGGTGCTGGATGAAGTACCCATTATCTTTCCATTGCAATTAAAATTCTGGAACTGGATCGCAGCCTATTACCTTTGCCATCCCGGAGAGGTAATGAATGCTGCCCTTCCATCGGCCTTTAAACTGGCCAGTGAATCAAAAGTCGCACTGAACCCGGATTATGATCCTCAGGAGGTAGAAATGAATGAGAAAGAGAATCTCCTCCTGGAAGCATTGCATAACCGCCCGGCCATCGAGATCTCCGAAGTATCAAAGATCATCGGGCAGATGAAAGTGATCCCCGTCATCAAGACCATGCTGGAAAAAGGGATCATCCTGATGGAAGAAGAACTGGCGGAAAGATACCGGCCCAGGAAAGAAACATTTATCCGGCTTTCGGAAGAATATGCCGATGAAGAAAAATTCAAAGTCCTCTTTGATCAACTGGAGAAAAAAGCCAGGAAACAGCTGGAATTGCTTATGTCATTCCTGCTTTTGTCAAAACAGGATTCCGGTGAATCCCGGGAAGTGAGGCGCACTGTATTGCTGAAAAGTGTCAAAGCCACGCCCTCTGCGTTGGAAGGACTATTGGCAAAGGGCGTTTTGGAACTGTATGAAAAGATAGTGAGCAGGATGGAAGAGGGGGGAGCGGTTTCCGATGTCAGTTCCATTAAGCTAATGGATTTTCAACAGACAGCTTATGATGGAATCCGGCATGCATTTTTGGAGAAGGACGTGGTTTTGCTGCATGGGGTAACCTCGAGCGGGAAAACAGAACTTTACATAAAATTTATCCAGGAAACGCTCGATAGAGGACAACAGGTATTGTACCTGTTACCTGAAATCGCATTGACCACTCAAACTATCAGCCGGCTCAAGAAATATTTCGGAGAGAAGGTGGGTGTTTACCATTCCCGTTTCAATGAAAATGAACGGGTGGAGATCTGGAATAAAGTGCTGATCCAGGGACTGACGGGCGAGACCGTACCATCCTATGAAATCATCCTCGGTGCCCGTTCAGCAGTTTTTCTTCCATTTTCAAATCTCGGACTGGTGATCGTTGATGAAGAACACGATTCATCCTTTAAACAGTATGAGCCTTCCCCACGATATAACGGTCGCGATGCGGCTTTGTACCTGGCGCATCTTCATTCTGCAAAAACCATCCTTGGCTCGGCGACACCTTCCATCGAAAGTTATTACAATTGCCAGCAAGGGAAATATATCCTGGTTGAAATGACTGAACGATACGGAAACATGGAAATGCCTGAGATCAACGTGGTGAACCTGAGGGAGGAGATCCGGTGGAAAAAAATGAAGTCGCATTTCACCTCCGTCCTGGTAAAACAGTTGGAAGATGCTCTCGGAAAAGACGAACAAGCGATCATTTTCCAGAACCGAAGGGGATTTTCGCTCCGGCTTGAATGCGAGGCGTGTGGCTGGATGCCGACCTGCCGCAATTGCGATGTGACCCTGGTTTATCACAAACAGAATCACCAGTTACGATGTCATTATTGCGGGTACACGACCTTCATCCCCGAAAAATGCCCGGAATGCAAAGGGATCTCCTTAAAAATGAAAGGTTTCGGGACCGAGAAAGTAGAGGAGGAACTGGGGATTCTTTTCCCGAAGGCAAGGATCACGAGGATGGACCTGGATACCACGCGTACGAGGCATTCGCATCAAAAGATCATCAACGATCTTGAAGAAAGAAAAATCGATATACTGGTCGGAACTCAGATGGTTACCAAAGGGCTCGACTTCGAAAATGTGAGTACGGTAAGCATATTGAATGCCGATAATATGCTCGGCTTTCCCGATTTCCGGTCGGCTGAGCGAAGCTTCCAGCTGATGGCGCAGGTCAGTGGCCGGTCGGGGCGGAAGAACAAACGTGGACATGTGATCATCCAAACATACAACCCGAAACACCCGGTGATCCTGGATGTGGTAAACCATGATTACAAGTCGATGTATGAACAGCAACTGGTTGACCGCAGAAAGTTTAAGTATCCGCCATTTTATCGGCTTGTCCTGGTGAAGGTCAAACACAGAGAGGCGGCTGTTTTGAATAAAGCTTCGGATGAACTGGCCAAACGATTGCGGAAGCTTTTCGGGAACCGGGTCCTTGGACCGGAATATCCCCTCGTTTCCCGCATTATGAATTATTACCTGAAACAGATCATGATAAAGATCGAACGATCAGCCTCTCAGACTGAAATGAAAAAGAAGCTCATGCAGGAAATTGAGGAATTCAGTAAACTTAAGGAATTCAGTCCGCTCCGTCTGGTCATTGATGTCGATCCACAGTAGTATCGATCACTAGGAACACATCTTCCTTCTCTTTTTTCATGAGGTAATTTTCTCTGGCAAATTTTTCAATTTCGGAAGTATCGGAAAGCAATTTTTGGGAAAGAATGGAATCCTTTTTTATCTCTTCAAGGTAAAAATGTTTCTCCTGCTTCAGGCTGTTCAGCTTATCACGGTATTTCATCCGGTTCAAAACGCTGCTGCTGTCGAAAAATACCATCCACACCGCAAAAGCAACAAGGGTGATGGTGTATTTATTTATCAAGAATTTAAGAATTTTTTTCAAGTCGGATATTTAACTTTAATAGTAATCGATTTTTTATCTCGTGACGCGTCACGCGTCACGCGTTACGCGTTACGTCTTTATGTCAACTTCTTCTTGAAGTAGTTATAAATCTCAATCTGCGAACGAACATTGTCTCCCCCTGTTTTTTTGTACTGGTTTGCTTCACCAGTGCCGATGATCCTTGCCTTCATATTGTCTTTGAGCTGTATTTTCAACATGTCCATGATTTCGTGCTGGATCTCCTTGCTGTAAATGGGGCATGCCACCTCGATACGGTTATCGAAGTTGCGGACCATCCAGTCGGCAGAGGTGATGAAGTACTGAGGATCATCGTCATTTGCGAAGACCATGACTCTGGAATGTTCGAGAAACCGGTCGACGATGCTGATGGCTTCGATGTTATCGCTCAGGCCAGGCTGACCGGGGATGAGGACACAGATGCCACGGATGATCAGTTTGATCTTTACACCGGCCTGGCTTGCCTTATATAGCTTTTTGATGATGGTTTCATCCACCAGGTTGTTCAGTTTGATGATGACCCATGCTTTTTTCCCCATCCCGACATTGCGGATCTCATTATTCAGCAGGTGCATGAAATGGTTTCGCATGAGGAAAGGTGCCACGACCAGGGTTTTATATCTCATCGGACGGTAGTTCGCTTCCATCTGGTGGAAGGCATTTGCCACATCGGCCGTGATTTTTTCATTCGAAGTCAGCAGGCTATCATCTGCATAAATATTGGCGGTATCTTCATTGAAATTGCCGGTTCCGATATTGGCATAGAAAAAATCCTTGTTATTTTCTTTTCTCCGGATAAGGATAAGTTTGCTGTGAACCTTAAACCCGGGAATCCCCTGGATCACCTTTACGCCTTCTTCCTGCAGCCTTTCGGTATAAAGGATATTTGCTTCTTCGTCGAAACGTGCCTGCAGTTCCATGAACACCGTTACATATTTCCCGTTCCTGGCAGCATTGATCAATGCATTGATCACGCTGGAGTTTTTGGCAGCGCGGTAGATCGTCATTTTGATCGACCGTACTTTAGGGTCGATGGAAACCTCACGTAGCAGGTCGATGATGTACTGGAACGACTGGTAAGGATAGTGCAGCATGATGTCTTTCTTCCGCATTACAACTAGAATGCTGGTGTTTGGCGGAAGGTCCCGGTGCCGGAGGGGAACCAGGTGTTCATTTTCAAGGGTCTTTGATCCAAGGTTGGGGAAATTCATGAAGTCTTTGAAGTTATGATATCTTCCCCCGCCACGGATGGGGTCATCCTTGCGGATGTCCAGACGTTTCAGGATGGTTTTCAACAGGGCATCGGGGATGGAGTTGTCGTAGACAAAACGAACCGGGTTTCCCCGTTTGCGCTGTTTCAGGCTTTCCATCATGATCTCCAGGAAACTCTTCGACACATCGGTGTCGATGTCGAGTTCTGCATCCCGGGTAAATTTCACTGTATGGGCGCTGAACGAATCATAGCCGAAAACGGAAAAAATATCAGAGAGACAGTAGCGGATAATATCATCGAGCAGGATGATGAATTTTTTACTTCCCGATTGGGGGAGAATGAAAAACCGGGAAAGTGTTTTGGTTGGCAGTTCGATCAGGGCATAATCGGCTTTGGCAGATTCGTTTTTTTTCAAGGTCACCGCGAGGTAAATTGATTTATCACGGAGCGATGACATATCTTTCAGGTTACTGATCATCATCGGAAAAAGGAAAACCCGGACTTCTTCCTGGAAATATTTACGGATCAGAGTGCCCTGTCGATCCGTCAGTTGGGTTTCATTGATGATGAAAATATTTTGTGCCTGAAGTTCATTCACGATCTCCTGGTAAATCCGTATAAAATCCTTTTCCTGTGAAACAACGATGTCGTTGATCTCTTTCAGGACTTTTCGAGGATTCAGATTGAGGGAGTGATGTAACCGGTCTACCTTGAGCATCCGCGTAAGCGTGGCAACCCTGACGCGGAAGAATTCATCCCGGTTATTTGAAAATATGCCCAGGAATTTCAGCCGCTCGATCAACGGGTTCCGTTCGTCAGCAGCCTCCTGCAATACTCTTCCGTTAAAATGCAGCCAGCTTGTTTCGCGATTGACAACCGGTAATTTATCTTCTTTTCCCATGGTTAAGGGAGTATTTTAGGAAAGACGATGAATTCATTGACCGGTTCAACGGAGGGAATGGATTCCCATTTTTCAGTATCAAAGGAGATGCAGATGGTACCAGTGGTCGGTAAAAGATCAATACCCGGATGAAGGAACAAGTTTGCCAGGTGGGTGATGGTGGGATTGTGGCCGAAGATCATCAACGAATTGACTTCATTGGCGGTTGCATAGATGAGATCGAGAATACGGTCATAATACCCGTCGTAAATCTTCCTTTCCACGCGGATTTTATCTTCCGGATACCCGATCCCTTTTGCAACAAGGATGGCTGTTTGTAAAGCACGTACCGCCGGGCTTGAGATCATCATATCAATCGTTACAGCGCGTTCTTTCAGGAAGCGGATTACCTTCATGGTTCGCTTGATCCCTTTCTCCAATAAAGGACGATCCATGTCGGATCCGCCTGGTTCTTCCCAGGAAGATTTTGCATGCCGGACGAGGTAGAGCTTTTTCATGGTTAATAAGCAAACAACGGAAATTCCTTCATCATTTCATTCACTTTCTTCCCGGTCTTTGCGATCTTTTCTTCATTTTCGATATCGCTGATCACTTCATCGATCAATTCAACGATCAGGGGCATGTGTTTCTCTTTTAATCCGCGTGTAGTGATGGCAGGCGTTCCGACCCGAAGTCCCGATGTCTGGAACGGGGAACGACTGTCGAACGGAACCATGTTTTTGTTCACAGTTATATCTGCTTTCACCAAGGTGTTTTCAACTTGTTTCCCGGTGATTGTGGGGAATTTCTTCCGCAGGTCGATCAGCATCAGGTGGTTATCCGTTCCACCGGAGATAACATGGTATCCTTTGTCGACGAAGGAGTGTGCCATGACCGCAGCATTCTTCTTCACCTGGATGATATAATCCATATATTCATCCGATAATGCTTCAAAGAAGGAAACAGCTTTAGCTGCAATCACATGTTCCAGCGGTCCGCCCTGGATCCCGGGGAATACAGCTGAATCAAGCATCGCCGAGAACATCTTGGTTTCACCTTTCGGAGTCTTCAATCCCCAGGGATTTTCAAAGTCTTTACCCATCAGGATCATACCGCCACGAGGGCCGCGAAGCGTCTTGTGCGTTGTGGTCGTAATAACATGACACCAGGGAATTGGGTCGTTAAGTAATCCTCTGGCAATAAGTCCTGCCGGATGTGCAATATCTGCCATGAGGATCGCGCCTGTCTTATCGGCGATCTCACGCATACGCTTGTAATCCCACTCGCGGGAATAGGCGGAGGCGCCTGCAATGATTAGCTTTGGCCTTACCTGGAGTGCAAGCTCTTCCATTTTATCGTAATTGATCAACCCGGTGGCCTCTTCCACCTTGTATCCAACCGGTTTATAAAAGATCCCGGAAGAATTTACCGGTGAACCATGCGATAAATGCCCCCCATGTGAGAGATCAAGCCCTAAAAAGGTATCGCCGGGTTTTAAAACCGTCATAAGAACAGCCATATTGGCCTGTGCACCTGAATGAGGTTGAACATTTGCCCATCTGGCATTGAATAACTGCTTGGCACGGTCGATCGCCAGTTGTTCGGAAATATCAATAAACTGGCATCCTCCGTAATATCTTTTGCCGGGATATCCTTCTGCATATTTATTGGTAAGGCAGGAACCCATAGCCTTTAATACCTGATCGCTCACGAAATTTTCGGATGCGATCAATTCAATCCCGCTGGTTTGACGATTCAATTCTTTTTTAATAATGCTGAAAATCTGTGAATCTTTTTTCATAAGAGAATAAATTAAAGAAATTCCGGTATTTTGGAAGAAAACTTGCGAAAGCAAGGACAAAATTAAGATTTATTTGAAATAATTTGACCAATTTTGTGGTTACAATGAATGAATGATCAAAACACAACATACCAAAATCAAAACTAACCCATTTAGTTCAAACGCTATTATTTCAATATCCATGATAAATTGAACAAAGTTGGTAACATATCAACTGATCACAAGAACTTCCCTGGTTCCGCCCATCGGAATATTTTTTCATTATTAATTCTCAATTCTCAATTCTCAATTATCACACTTCTTTTCCTCCTGATGACAAATACGGCATTCTCCCAACTTGACGCCGGCCCCAACGATACCATTAACCCTGGTGTTCCTGTAACGTTGACCGCCACCTATGGAAGCCCCGGGATTCCGGTTATCCTCGGCGATGATGATGTAGCAGGGCCTTTTCCGATTGGTTTCAGTTTTAGGTTTTTCGGAAATAATTTCACGGAGTTTTACATCGGCGCCAACGGTTGGATGAGTTTTGATCCTAATCCCAATTCAGCCGGTGAGCGCGACCCCAAACCTGTGCCGAATACCGACAGCAAATACCCGAAGAATGTTATCATGGCTCCCTGGATAGATTTATTACCGAAAACGAGTAATACCTATGTGTTTTACTTGTCAAGCGGAGATGCTCCCAACAGGCAACTCGTGGTGATGTGGTGCCAAGTCCCGATGTTTTCCAATCCTGAAAATGCCTGTCGCGATTCGGTAGCTACTTTCCAGGTCATTTTGCATGAGGGAACCAACACCTTCGAAGATCAGATCCTTACAAAGAAAAGCTGTGATATTTGGTTTGACAACCGGGCGACTCTTGGCGTAGAAAACGGAGACGGCAGCATTGGTTTCGCCGTTTCAGGGAGAAATAATACTTCATGGACAGCAAGCAAAGAAGGTTGGTTGTATACCCCGATTACAGTGGATAGTTTTGCAATAGCATCTATCCCTTTTCATCTGCAACCAATGATACCGGGCAACAAAATTGTTTACAACTGGTATGAATGGTCCCAGCAGATTTCGACCGACCAAACCATTACTGTGACGCCGAATGAAACTACCTGGTATTATGTCTACCTGGATCTTTGCTCCGGAATCGTCCTTAAGGATTCCGTTCTTGTGTTCGTTCGCAAGCCGATTCCCAATGCCTTCACACCGAACGGAGATGGGTTAAATGATGAATTCAGGATCTTCGGAACTCCTATTGAAAATATTACAAAGTATAATTTTCAGATCTTTAACCGCTGGGGACAGAAGATCTTTGAAACAACCAATATCGAAGATGCCTGGGATGGTAAATTGAATGGACAATATTGCCCTGCCGGGGTGTATGTGTGGGAAATTTTTTACGAGGACAACAAAAAGACAAAGGTTACCAACAGAGGAACGGTGATGCTGATCAGGTAAGTCAAAAGTTTATAAAGTTATAAATTTCTGCACGATACACATTGAATGTTTTTTTCTCTTCCTTTTTATCTGGATATCTTAACCTGATTTGATCAATTTAAAACCGGATTCTTACCTGTAGCTCCACTTCCGACTTTGTGTTACCATTAATCATGTCGAGGCCGGTTCCGATCACATTGCGGTCAGAATACCACGTCTGTGCATAACGGATCCAGAGATCCATCCAATGGAAGGGCGACCATTCTGCAAGCAGGCAACAACGCAATCCTTTCCCTGAATAGGAAGGAACAGAATAACCATACAGAACATCGCTTTCATATGCATAGATACGCTCGTTGTAAGAATCGGTATCGAACAGTGCATATAGAAAAGCCAGGGAAAAATGATATGCCGGGAATTTGTACGAAAGGGCCTGGCTGAGCAGGTAACCATACGCCGGGCTTAAATCCCCGTTCCGGTTTCTCAGCCATTCAAAGCGGCTTTTCAGTAACAGGAAATCGGAAACCTGCCACTCGGCCTGGTAACGCACCGTCATTGATGTCCCTTCTTCCAGGATATTGACCGGTCGCATGTTTTCCGTCGCGTTGATCTGTTTTGACCGGATCCTGAACCGAACGTACATTTTAACAGATTTGCCGGCATTATAATCCGATTGTATCTGGTATTCGCTTCCGCGGGAGGGTCTATCTGTCCTGTATTTTAGCCAGGGGAACCGGTAAAGGTCGGCATAGCCGGTCAGGCCAAGCCGTGGGGCAAGGCTTGCATTGAAGCTAAACAGCACCCCTTCCTCATTGGCATTCGCGCTATTCTGCCCAAGCGCATTGGAGAGAAGATCCTGGTAGTTACGCTGATAATCACGGAGAGAAAGTGAGAACATCAGCCTTGGATCGGGGTTTAACTGGATTCCGGATAAAAATGCCATCCCGCCATTCCTGCTTCGTGCACATTCCCCAAATAAAAATGCATTTCTTAACGATGCCTGGAGGTCAATCCCAAAATTCAGGTTTTCTTTTCCCCGGAAAACAAAGACGTTATAAGGATAGGTCTTTGGTTCCAGGCTGGCGCTCCATTGGCTCCGGAAGCCCGTAAAACCAATGGAAATGAATGAATTCCGGAAGTTCAGGTTACCTCCATAGATAGATTCACGGAGGGCATTTTTATCCTTAATCTCCCTGGGAATCCGGTGGTACCCTGTCTCAGAAAATGAACTGATTGTCCTTGCATTACCGGTAACAGTATCGGCTGTAATTACATTTGCATCCCGTTTGTGATTCGAATAGAAAAGAGAAAGCCTGAATTTCCATTTCTTCAATACCACGGCAATTCCCCTGAGGTAGTTCCCTTCATTGGTCGATTGGCTTGGCACAACTCCCCGTGAATACCTTCGCACATTTCCTGTTCCCGGGATGGCTCCCGCAGAGATACCGGAACTAAGCGTTAGTCCCTGCCCAAAATCCACATTAAAATTTCCGATGGTAATCTGTTTCAACAATCCTGTATTTTGCAGGCTGATATAACCGGAATAAAAATCCATCCCGTTTTTCTGGTTCCCTCTGAAAAACTGTTCCCCGGCATCTTTCTCTCCGCTAAGGCCAAACGAAAGCCGGTTATAAAATGAATAGGTGTAACGGAAATACAGCTTCATAGGACTCCCTGTATATCCTGCATTAGGATTTTTTTCAAGAACGGTATCTGCAACATGGTAACCGGCCTGCTTCTGGACAACCTGATCAGCTCTTATCAGTAGCTGGTTTCTACCGGCTCTCAGGAGATCCTTCATCCGGATGGGATGTTTTTCTATCTCCTGTCCGACCAAAACATACGGCAGGATCTTCAGGATAGTCGCAGAATCAAATCCATCCACACCCTTTAGTTCATAAATGGAATATATTGTACCATATGACTGGATGTACTGGAGGAGATTGTTGATCTGCCGGTCATCCAGGAACAAGAGTTGGCTGAGTTCTTCGTGATTCGTTTTGTTGAGGTTGATAGGGTGGTCTTGAAGCCGGTCCATGACATCTGAGATTTCTGAAAAATCGATCGGTTTATCGGTGGTTTCCGACAACTTTTCCGTCGTTCGCTCAATAAGATCAGGGTTCTCATTCTGCGAAAAGCCAACCAAAGGAATAAAAATGATGAAAATAAGGATACTCCTTGATTGGGCTTTGTGAATTAATTCTCTTATGGTCTGCCGGAGCATTATTCTTCATCTTTAATTTTAAAACCAATTTTCCTTCTTGGTTGATCAGGTTGTTTTTGACTTAAAGCGTCAATTCTTTTAAGTAAGAATTTAAAGAATTGATTTATTTTATTATCCAACAACTTCAGTTCCTTGCGAAAATCTTTGCTATCAATTATTAATGCCCTATAATTTGCGAAGGCTCTCATGATCTCGATATTCACCTGAATTGCTTTTTCAGAGTTCAGAACTGATGATAGCATTGCTACACCCTGTTCAGTAAATACCATTGGAAGGTACCTTGTCCCACCACGTTTTGAGGACGCAATTTGCGACCTCAAAATTTCAAATTCATCTTTTGTGAGTTCGAACATAAAATCTTCCGGAAACCGTGTAATATTGCGCCTTACTTGTTCCTTTAATCTTTTGGTTTCGACATCGTAAACTGCTGCTAAACCAAGATCCAGCATGACTTTATACCCACGGAATTCATAGATTAATGTTTGATAATCAGATTTTATCAGTGAATTTTTCATTGGTTATTATTAAAAAGCACAATAGTGTTTTGTCTTTTTCATTTTCATTTTCAATTATCAATTTTCAATTATCAATTACCCTTTTTCTTTTTTCCGAAATAATAGATAATTGATGCCTGGGGAGAATATCCCAGGACAAAATGATAAGATGATGCAAGGTCAACCCGCAGGTTCCCGAACTCCAGCCCAAACCCGAAAGTGAACGTAGCAGGATTCGAAAGAACTCCCATCCGGATAAAAAAGGATTTAGCCGGACGGTACTCAATTCCTGCTTTCAATACCGGTTTATGAATAAGGTCTTTTTCCACTTCAACATCGGAATTTAGTCCCTCAACAATTCTCCAGCTGAGTCCGAAACGCATAAGTGCCGGGATCCTTTCAGGGGTGAGGGAAGAGAGTTTTACAGGTACAGGGTTGGCCACATGCAGCCCCAGCCATAGGTGTTCGCTAGCCCGGAACTGCAAGCCAATCTCACAGGAAAAAACACTGTTATCCTTAAACCCGTCGGCCACATGAAGACGCAGGTAATCAATTTGCACTCCGGCTGAAAAGCTTTTCGTCAGCCGCATCCCATAAGCAATCCCGGTATTCATCTCAGAATACATGGAAAACCCGAAATAGCGGAATGAAACACCGAAGGCTCCTTTTCCGGCCGGGAGTGTTATCGCCAGGGCTTTCAGGCTGAGATCTTTTAAGAGGTAACGGTTCTCAAAATAGATCCCGGCACTGAATCTCTTACACCAGGCTAATCCCGCCTGGTTATTGAACACCGACCATTCATCCGACTGCGTAACCGACGTGTTTCCCAGTGCAGCGGCCCTACCCCCGATGACCAAGTGATCACCGGCAGCATAAGTGCAATTGGAAATAAGGAAAAAAAAACATGAAATAATGCGGCCCTTCTTACCCATCCTCTTTGTATTTTCTGCTTAATCGGTCAAAAAGCAAAAGGTAATAAGCTTTTTAAAACTTTATTTTTGAACAGAAAGGAGGAACTTCAATCATAACTTATGAAATAAGAATTCTGAATTATCTGCATTCTGCATTATGCATTATGAAATATAACCATTCTGTTGTATTTTTGGTTCCTGTTCACAAAATCTGAAATATGAAAACTACTATCATTGATTTTCTGAAAGAACTTGAACAAAACAATAACCGTGAATGGTTCCAGGCTAATAAAAAACGGTACGACGAGGGGAAAAAAGAATTTGAGGATTTTATTAATTCACTGATCCCGGCCATCGCCAAATTTGACGATTCCATCAAATTTCTTACCGCAAAAGATTGCATCTGGCGCATTTACAGGGATGTTCGCTTTGCAAAGGATAAATCACCCTATAAAACCAATTTCGGGGCATTTATGGCCAAGGGAGGGAAGAAGAACCATGGGCCAGGATACTATTTCCACTTACAACCGGGCGATTGTTTCCTCTCCGGTGGTGTATGGATGCCAGAGCCTGAAGTTACCAAGAAGATCAGGAAGGAGATCTACTACAATTATAATGAATTTAACGGAATTCTCAATCATAAGGATTTTAAAAAATATTTTGATGGAATCAGCGATTGGGACCGTCAGAAGCTTCCTCCGCGCGAATTTCCGAAAGATTTCCCCGGGATGAACCTGCTCCTGAACAGGAGTTTTACAATTTCTCATGCAATGAAGGAGAAAACGGTATACAGCGAAGGCCTGCTCGATTATACGGTGAAAGTATACAAGGCGATGGTTCCTTATAATAGTTTCCTTGCAAGGGCAATGGAAGTATAACAAAGTGACAGAGTCACAAAGTCACAGAGTCACCAACTCACTAGCTCGCCAACTCGCCAGCTCAAATCCTCCCTATAATGGTTTGCTTTCCTGAGACAACCTGGTTTAGTTCAATCTCCAATTGTGTATCCAGTGGAAGTAAGAGATCGACCCGGGATCCGAATTTGATGAAACCGAGTTCATCGCCCTGGACCTCGGGGGTTCCTACCCTGGGATAGGTAATAATTCTTCTTGCAACGGCGCCGGCAATCTGGCGGACCAGTATTTCTTTCCCGCCGGTAGTCTGGATCACGGTGGTAGCACGCTCATTTTCCAGCGAAGATTTTGGACTGAATGCAACCATGTGTTTTCCGGGGTGGTAAAAATAATACTTGATCATCCCCGAAACCGGGAACCAATTAATATGAACATTCCGTGCCGACATAAAAATCGAAACCTGGATACGCTCATCCTTGAAATATTCCGGCTCTATCGTTCTTTCAATCACAACTACCTTCCCATCGGCAGGACAGGAAATGATATTTTCCCCTCCGTTCAGTGCCCTTTCAGGTGCCCGGAAAAACCGTACGATCATAATGAAAAACCACAATCCCAAAGCATACAGGCCGATGTGAAACCATGTCTGTCCCGTGAAAATATGATTAAAAGTCAGCAGCACAACGGCGACGAATAGGAACGCAATGAAAATGGTTGTGTATCCTTCTCTGTGAATAGTCATCTTTTTATATTAAAGAATGGTCTGAAAGACGAAATACAAAAATACAAAAGGCGCTGAAACAAAGATCGTATCGAAACGGTCAAGAATTCCACCATGACCTGGTAAAATACTCCCGGAATCTTTCAGGTTCAGGCTTCTTTTAAATAAGGATTCTGCCAGATCGCCGAATGTGCCGAACAGGATGATAAGCCCGGTTAGCACCAGCAGATGGATCAGTTGTGTCCCTTCAGTGATATAATAAAACCCTGCCGCTGCCAGTATTGCCACAACCGTTCCACCGATCGTCCCTTCCCAGGTTTTTTTTGGTGAGATCCTTTCGAAAAATTTATGTTTCCCGAAATTCTTTCCCACAAGGTAAGCGCCGGTATCATAAATCCATGTGATCAGGAAATAAGCAGTAAGGTATGCCGGAAAGTGATGAAACAAAGTGCCTCCGATTGGATCGTTCATCATATTGAGAAGGGAAACCGGCAAGGCAATATAGATCAGACCAAAGATTGTGACCGCAGAATTGATCAGTGGCTTTTCTTTCTTCCTGTATAATTCAATGATAATCGGGATGAAGAGTATCGGCAACATGACCATAATGGAAAAAGTAAGCAGCTGAGGTCCCCCGAACAAAAAGAACCCGGTAATCAGCAAATAAAGTATCGTTCCCAGAATGGTCCCGGTGAATTTTTGTGGCTTGCATTCTTCTGTAACCGTAATGGAATAGAATTCCAAGAGCCCGAGGATGACCACTGCAAGAAAGATCGCTGCAAAGAAGAACCGGTCAAGATAAAGGGCTGCAAAGATCAGGAAGACCATGGATAACCCGGTGATGGTGCGTGCCCAGAAGTTACTCATTTTCCGGAGGTCTATCTTCGATCAGGAAAACATACAATTCCTTTGGTCCATGGGCTCCGAGAACCAATGTCTTCTCAATGTCGGCTGTGCGGCTCGGCCCGGTGATCAAGGAGATCAGCGAAGGAAAATTATCTTCATACTTTTTCCGGACGTTCTTCAGTGCATCCTTCAGATCCGGGACAAGCTGCGATGAATAAGCAACGATGATATGGGTTTCCGGGAAAACCGTCATTCTTCTTCCCGGTGAAACATGTGAGGAAACCATCACCGTCCCGAGTCGTGCAATTAGGTATTCGCACCGTGTGATCCCAAGCTTCATGTCGGTGAATTTTTCCGGGTCCGATTCAAACGGGATCCCTCCCTGCTTCAGAAGCTGCTGTAATTGTTCATCATAACAATACATCACAGGCCAATCCTTTTCAAGGATGTAAGATTGGAGAAAAGAAAGAAACTCATCCTCGCTTTCACAATAACCGAATTTTCCGGATACTTTCACGAGTTCTTCGGCAAAGGTCACATCCAGCGGTTCGGTTAAAGGAGCATAAATGGAAGTCTCCATATCGATGATAGGATAGGGCGGGTCCGTTTTCTCGATCAGTGCGTCGCGGATCTTCTTGAGGACTTTTTCTTTCGATGTGCTTTCTTCCATGGATTTATCTGGATTTTTCAGGCAACGGTTCCGGGCAGATCCGTTTCTTTTTCATCCTTTTCTTTTTCTACGGATTCAGGAAGTACAATCTTCGCATCCAGCGCAGGCTTGATAGGTTCTTCATCAAAGGGTCGTTTTCCGAAGATCTCTTCAAGGTCCTCGCGGAAGATCACCTCTTTCTCTAGCAACACTTTTGCGAGGTTTTCAAGTTTAACCTTGTTCTCGATCAAAACTTTCTTGGCTCTTTCATAGGCCGACTCAAGGAGTTTGCTGATCTCCTGGTCGATCACTTCGGCCGTTTTTTCGCTGTAGGGTTTCTGAAAGGAATATTCCGACTGTCCCGTGGAATCATAATAGCTGATATTCCCGATCTTCTTGTTCAACCCGAAATACACCACCATGGCATAGGCTTGTTTGGTGACCTTTTCGAGGTCGTTGAGTGCGCCGGTGGATATTTTTCCAAAGTTGACTTCTTCCGATGCGCGACCGCCAAGCGCTGCTGTTATCTCATCAAACATCTGATCATAAGTTGTAATCTGCCGTTCCTCAGGAAGGTACCAGGCTGCACCCAATGCTTTTCCCCTTGGCACGATCGTGACTTTCACCAACGGATGTGCATACTGAAGCATCCAGCTAATGGCTGCATGACCGGCCTCATGGAAGGCGATCACCTTTTTCTCCTGTGGTGAAATAATCTTGCTCCTTTTTTCGAGCCCGCCGATGATACGGTCGATGGCATCCATGAAATCCTGTTTCCCGATGATGATCTTATTGCCTCTTGCCGCGATAAGTGCAGATTCGTTACAGACATTGGCGATATCGGCTCCGGAAAATCCAGGAGTTTGTTTCGCAAGAAAGTCAACATCAACAGATTCATCCAGCTTCAACGACTTCATGTGAACCTTGAAAATAGCTTTACGTTCCTCAAGATTTGGCAATTCAAGATAGATTTGGCGGTCGAACCGTCCTGCACGCAGGAGCGCCCGGTCGAGGATATCTGCACGGTTGGTTGCAGCCAGGATAATAACCCCGGCATTGGTTGTAAAACCGTCCATCTCCGTGAGCAATTGGTTTAGCGTATTCTCCCGCTCATCGTTCGCGCCGGTAATGGCATTACGCCCACGTGCACGTCCGATTGCATCAATTTCATCGATGAAGATGATACAGGGTGCTTTTTCTTTTGCCTGCCGGAAAAGGTCACGTACCCTCGAAGCACCGACCCCGACAAACATCTCTACAAAGTCGGATCCCGAAAGGGAAAAGAAAGGAACCTTGGCTTCGCCGGCAACTGCTTTTGCAAGTAAGGTCTTCCCGGTACCCGGGGGACCAACCAGTAAAGCGCCCTTAGGAATTTTTCCTCCAAGGGTGGTATATTTTGATGGGTTTTTCAGGAAATCAACGATCTCCATCACCTCAACCTTGGCTTCCTCCAGTCCCGCAACATCATTGAAAGTTATGCTCACACTGGTATCCTTGTCAAAAAGTTGCGCTTTCGATTTCCCGATGTTAAAGATCTGGCCACCACCACCACCACCGCCCCGGCTCATGAGCCGCATGATCAGGAACCAGACGCCGATCAGCAATATGATGGGGATAAGGTAGGTCAGGATATCACCGAATACGTCTTTCCGGGTGGAAAATGAGGGTGGATAAGGGTATTGCTTGAGAAATCCCTGAATCTGCTGGATAGGCTTGTTCGATCGAATCATCTTTGCAGAAAGGGTATCACGGGCTCCCTTCATCAGGTCACGGAAGCTTTCTTCCGAACCGATGTTGTAAGAAAACTGGGGATTATCCCCGAAAGAAGTGGAAAAATTCTTCTTGATAAAATCCTTATAGGCCGTATCTTTCGTGATCCTGTCCTTCTTGATGTAGACTTCTGCTTTTTCTTTGTTGACGACTACGATCTTCTCAACATCCTGTTTATCCAGCATTTCATATAGCTGGTTCCAGGTGATATCTTTTTGAGGACTGCTATAATTAAAAACCTGGATCCCGATGAAAATAAGGGCCAGGATTGCATAGATCCAGTAAAAACTGAATTTTGGCTTGTTTTTTTTCGAGGAAGAAAAATTAGGTGGTAAATTATCCTTATTTTTATCTTTATCTGCCATTCTGTCTGTTCCTTCTGGTGCGAATAATTATTTTTTTTGAGCTGGATCTATCTTCACGATCTCTGCATCAGCCCACAATTGCTCAAGGTTATAGAAATCCCGCTTCGATTCCTGGAAAATATGAACAATGATATCGGCGTAGTCAATCAAAATCCATTCCGCATTTTCAAACCCTTCCCTGTGATAAGGATTCACTCCTGTTTTCTTCTTGACATCCCTGATAACACCGTCTGCCAATGCTTCAACCTGGGTACGCGAGGTGCCATGACAAATGATAAAGGAATCGCACAGAGAACTGTCTAACTTCCTGAAATCTAATAGTACCGGGTTTTTTGCCTTTTTGTCAAGCAATGCCTCTGCAACTGCTTCCGACAAAAGGTCGACCGGGTTTTTTGCTTTCTTTCTGGGCATTCAGGGTTAATATAATAATACAAAGGTACGATAAATATCCATGAGAACCAATCGGTATAAGAGTGTCAGAAGTTGGGCTTAAGTTCATATTGTGTGTAAAAATCGTTAATAAATTTAACGGTTTCAGCAGCGGTGTCTGCAATAGTGAAAACATCAAGGTCTTCCGGGTAAATATTTTTTTCACCTACTATCGTAGTTTTGATCCATTCAATCATTCCTGCCCAATAATCCTTACCAACCAGGACGATAGGGAAACGGACGAGTTTATGCGTCTGGATCAGCGTGATTGCTTCTGTCAATTCATCCAGGGTGCCAAACCCTCCGGGCATGGCAATAAATCCCATGGAATACTTCAGAAACATGGTTTTTCTGACAAAGAAATAATCAAAGGTCAGGAGTTTGTTGCTGTCGATAAAGGCATTGGGCTTCTGTTCGAAAGGCAATGCAATGTTCAACCCGACCGACTTTCCGCCGGCAAAATGTGCGCCTTTATTGGCGGCTTCCATGATGCCATGCCCCCCGCCGGTAATAACCCCGAACCCGGATTTGGCAAGCAGGTAAGCGATCTCTTCCGTCAGTTTATAATATTTGTTGTCTTCGGATGTCCGCGCAGAGCCGAAGATCGATACGCAAGGGCCGATCCTGTTCAGCTTCTGAAATCCTTCCACCATTTCAGACATCACCTTGAATATCTCCCATGTATCCTGGCTGATGGTTTCCGACCAGGTCTTGGGATGGATGTATTCCTTTATTTTTTCGATTTCCTGATTATCCATAGTAAACTGATGAGTATTGGTTCTGTAAAATTAGGATTTAAAATGATGTAAGCATAGGTTTTAAATGCAATGCTGTCAGACTCGTGGGATGATGGATGATCTCTTCCGGAGAGCCTTCACAGATGATCTGCCCGCCATTCACTCCGCCCTCAGGCCCAAGGTCGATAATGTGATCCGCCACTTTGATCACCTCCAGGTTGTGCTCGATGATCAATACTGTATTCCCTTTATCCGCCAGTTTGTTCAGCACATGCAACAGAACCTTCACATCTTCGAAATGTAGTCCGGTGGTAGGTTCATCCATGATGTAAAGAGTATTTCCGGTATCGTTTTTAGATAATTCTGCAGCCAGTTTTACGCGTTGTGCCTCACCCCCCGATAAGGTAGTGGATTGTTGACCAAGGGTGATGTACCCGAGACCAACCTCATGTAGGGTCTTGATCTTATGCAGGATCAACGGGACATTTTCGAAAAATTCCACAGCCTGTTCAATCGTCATATTCAACACATCATTGATCGACTTTCCTTTAAACCTGACTTCAAGCGTTTCACGGTTATAGCGTTTCCCGTTGCAGGTCTCGCAAAGAACATACACATCCGGTAGGAAATTCATCTCGATCACCCGCAGCCCGGCTCCCTTGCAGGTTTCACAACGTCCGCCTTTTACATTGAAAGAGAACCTCCCGGGTTTATATCCCCGGATCTTTGATTCGGGAAGTTCTGCAAAGAGTTTCCGGATCTCATCGAATACCTTGGTATAGGTAGCAGGATTTGAACGAGGAGTTCGGCCGATAGGCGATTGGTCAACTTCTACGACTTTATCGATGTTTTTTATTCCATCGATCGACAAGTAGGGCAGGGGCTTTTGCTCTGATTTGTAAAAATGCTTGCCAAGGATGGGATAAAGCGTTTCATTGATCAGAGAGGATTTGCCGCTTCCCGATAATCCGGTGACACAGATCAGTTTCCCAAGCGGAAGTACAAGTTCTACATTCTTCAGGTTGTTCCCGGAGGCGCCGTGAAGGGTCATGTATTTCCCTTTACCAGGGCGGCGTTGCTTCGGGATCTCAATGGATTTCCGCCCATTGAGGTAATCGCCGGTAAGGCTACAGGAATCCATGATCTCCGCAGGCGTTCCGCAAGCTACAATCCTTCCCCCGTGAACCCCGGCACCTGGCCCGATATCCACTACATAATCGGCGGCAAGGATGGTTTCTTTATCATGTTCCACCACAATGACAGAATTCCCGGTATCCCGGAGGTTTTTCAGGGCATTGATCAGCCGCATATTATCATGTTGATGAAGACCGATGCTGGGTTCATCCAAGATGTATAATACACCGACCAGCTGTGACCCGATCTGGGTGGCCAGGCGGATACGCTGCGACTCGCCTCCGGAAAGGCTCCTGGCTGTCCGGTTCAGGGTAAGATAACCGATCCCGACATCGAGAAGGAACTGGATCCTGCTGCGAATCTCGCGGATAATCTCAAAGGCAATGACCATCTTCCTTTCATCGAGGAACATCTCCGGTTCTGAGAACCACTCATTGAGACGGTTCAGATCCATGTTTGAAAGGTCTGCGATGTTTAAATCCCCGATTTTGAAATGAAGGGATTCCTTTTTCAGCCGGTCGCCATTGCATTCAGGACAAATACTCTTGTTCATGAAGCTGCTGACCCATTTCATAATACCCGAAGGCGCCGACTCGGCGTGTTGGGAATTGATAAAACTGACGATCCCTTCAAAGTTTAATGCATAAGTGGAGGTTACACCAAGGTAATCGTTCTTGACGCGAAAGACCTCATCGGAACCATTAAGGATCACATTGATGGCGGTATCAGGGATTTCCGCAATAGGTGTATTCAGGTCAAAGCCGTATTTTTCGCCGATGGCTTCCATTTGCTTGAAGATCCAGTTGTTCTTGTATTCTCCAAGGGGAACAATGCCACCTTTGCGGATGGTTTTCGAACGGTCGGGGATGATCTTGCTGATGTCGATCTCCGAAATAGTCCCGAGCCCATTGCATTTCGGGCAGGCTCCGTAAGGCGAATTGAATGAGAAGGTGTTGGGTTCCGGTTCTTCATAGGAAATGCCAGAGGTGGGGCACATTAAGAGACGGCTGAAATGACGTACTTGGTCGCCGGAAGTATCAAAAACCATCAGCACATCTTTTCCATGATGCATGGCAAGGTTGACCGATCCTGCCAGTCGGGTCTTTGACTCAGGCTTTATAGTGATCTGGTCGATCACTGTTTCGATATCGTGGATCTTGTACCGGTCGAGCTGCAACCCATGCGTGATCTCCTGGATCTCCCCGTCGATTCTGACTTTTAAAAATCCCTGTTTCCGGATTTGTTCAAATAATTCACGGTAATGGCCTTTACGCCCTTTTACCATCGGCGCCAGGATAAGGATGGTCTTTCCCTGAAATTGAGAAAGGATTAGCTCTATGATCTGCTGTTCGGTATACCTCACCATCTTTTCTCCTGTGACATACGAATAAGCATCTGCCACACGTGCATAAAGCAGTCGGAGGAAATCATAAATTTCAGTGATAGTGCCAACAGTGGAACGCGGATTACGGCTTGCGGTCTTTTGTTCGATGGCGATCACCGGACTGAGGCCATTGATCTTGTCGACATCCGGTCGTTCGAGGTTCCCGATGAACTGCCGGGCATAGGCCGAAAAGGTTTCCATGTACCTCCGCTGCCCTTCGGCATAGATGGTATCGAATGCAAGCGAGGATTTCCCACTACCGCTAAGGCCGGTAAATACCACCAGCTTATAACGCGGTATTACCAAGTCAATGTTCTTCAGATTATGAACCCTCGCTCCAAAAATTTCCAGGTTGTCTTCCACCGTGGTCCAGTAAATTCGTCAGGTTAATTTGCAAGACTGATCTTTAGGGTATCATTGAAAAAAGTTTCACCCTGAGGAAGGCTCTTTTTCAACATATCCCAGCTCAGATATCCTTCCTTCGGCAAGGTCAGAACATATTTTTTTGCTGTTTTATTGGTCAACGTGTACCTTCTCAACCAAGGGTTAAACTCCTTCAGGATCCGGTAATTTATTTTCATCTTCTGGGCAAAAGCCGGCAGGTCGTTGATACTTGAATCAATGGTGACCGTATAGGTGGAAAGCGGTGGATAGAAATCGCTTTGCCGGAGGTAGAACCCGTATCTTGAAGGGTTATTGTAAACTTGCTTTATGGCAAGAATACGATATATGTAACGGGCGGTTTCATCTACCAGAAAAAGATTGTAATAATCTGTGATATGTTGTTTTTCAACTGCCTTTCCAACCCCATCGATTCCGCGGTTGAAAGAAGCGGCAACCAATGTCCAGTTTTTATATTCCAGGTATGCTTCTCTGAAATACAGGCAGGCAGCTTCTGTCGATTTTTCCACGTTGTACCGCTCATCCACTTCATCAGTAATTTCCAGTCCGAATTTCTGACCTGTTACCTTCAGAAACTGCCAGAACCCTTCTGCTCCGGAAGGAGAAACCACATTTGCTAAGTTACTTTCTGCCAGGGCAAGAAATTTAAAGTCATCCGGGATGTTATTTTTTTTCAGGATCGGCTCAATCTCCGGGAACCACCTGGATGCCCGCTTGAACATCAGGATCGTAGATGAATGCATGAAAGTATTCGCCATGATTTCACGGTCGAAGCTTTCCCTGACATAAAACTGGTCAAGCGGAACCTTCTCCCCTGCAAAATCCATTTTATCCGGTATTTCAGGCGCATAAATGCGGTAATGCCTGTAGAACTGGTTCCGGTAATCCTTTTCCTGGTCCCTGACTTCTTTTACAGCATAGATACAGGTACCGCAAACCAGAATGACCGCGGAACTTAGTAATATATATTTGAGTGTTATCTTCATCTTAAAACGTAATTAAATTTTGTCAACATATTTTGTACTGAGGCTGGATGCGGGATGCTGGATTTTCGCTATTTCGCTATATTGCTATTTCGCCACTTTAGAA
>Ga0224524_1000168_pt1 | contig 29057 bp, 31 predicted proteins | sample CFST75metaG_FD_179895 | JGI IMG/M metagenome (GOLD analysis project Ga0224524, IMG submission 179895) | Peat soil microbial communities from Stordalen Mire, Sweden - C.F.S.T75 | ecosystem: Environmental > Terrestrial > Soil > Wetlands > Peat | place: Sweden: Norrbotten County, Stordalen Mire... | reverse complement strand
TTATTATTGTTATTATTATTGTTAGTTTGATTGTTGTTATTATTGCTTTGGTTATTATTATTTGTGTTATTAATAATAGTATTTTGTTTTATATTCTTTTTATTAATAAAATCTCTGGTGATGGGACCAAAATAACCAACACTAGGTTTTATTTTATTAACTTTTTGAAATTTAATAAGAGCGGCTTTAGTCAGGGCAGCAAATTTAGTAGTTTCTTTGCCTTTAGAGCCAGGACCAGTTTTAGCTAAGATATAGCCATTATTATTTAAATAGATCTGTAACTGTTTAACATCATTATTAATACTGCCTAAACTTAAATTATGGTTAAAAATAAAACTACTACTAGCTAAAATTGGCTTAATAGTAGTAAAACCTAGAATTAATATTAATAATATAAAACCTAGTGATAATACCCTTTTGATAGACATAATAACTATATTATACACCCCCCCCTCAAAAAAAAGTAGAGGCAGGTTTCAAACCTGCCTCTACTTTTTTAAAATGTTTTATTTAATGAGGGTATATTTATTGCCAGTCTGGCGAATAAAGCGTTGCTTATTCATTAAAGCCAAATCAATCGTCGTTTTCTTAACCATACGCTGTTTCATGACTTCTTCAGCAATTTCTTTCTTGTTTAAGGGTTGCTTAGCTTTTTTCAAAACTTCCGCAATAACATCGGCCACCGTACCCTTGACATAGCCCCATTCTTTCAAAGCATATAAACCCCGGCCAACTAGAACATACTTATCATCTAAAATTAATTCATTATGAACCGTCGCCGTATTAACCTTTTTACCATCAAAGCCTGTTTCGTTAATTTTCTTGGAAATATCTTCGTAGTGTAAGGGCTGACCATGGTTTTTTAGGACTAAATAAATCTTATCATTAATAGTTTTAGGATTAACGTCGCGCCAATCACTATGACCCCAATGACCAAATTTATTTTGTTCTAATTCACTCACGGCTTTTAATAAAGAATAAAGTGTTTTATTTTTATTAGCTAGGGCGATTTCTTCTTCAGGAACAACGCCGCGTAAAGCCTCGGTTAATTCTAGAGTTTCTTTAACTGATAATTTATCTTGGTGCTTTTTATAGCTTTCTAAATCCATAACTAAAGACAAGAGTTCATCAGTAACAAATAAACGCTTAGCTGATTTAACTTTAATTAACAGGTCTTTAGCTAACTCTTCTAGATGATCTAGCTCTTTATAGCGTAATTTAAAAGAAACATTAAACGGTACCACATTTTCTACCAGAGAAATATCAGTATCCATGATCTTAGATAAAAGAAAATTAAAATGGTTTCTGTAAATAGGCATGTCTTCTGGTTTAATTTTACTTTGGTCTAAAGCCAAAACTGATAAAATATCAAATAAATATTCACGATCCATTAAACCGCCATGATCTTCTAATAAACGAGTGACTAACATTTTTAAATCAGAAACAATCGTCACTAAATCTTCTAATTTTTTTAATTTAGCAATACTGCCCGTTTCAATCTGACGAACGCGTTCACGAGTTAAATTATGAGATTGTCCAATCTCTTCCAAAGTAGACTTAGTCGCTTTATTTAAACCAAAACGGCGTTTTAAAATGTCTTGCTCACGTTCACCAAGACGATCTAATAAAGTTTCAATAATATCAGCAACATGAAGACGACCGATACTCTCGGTTTGCTTTTGGGTTATGATTTTGTCCAAAATGGATTCTCCTGCCATATATATAAACTCTGAATCAAGTGTAATTAACAAATAAAAACACTAGTTCAAAAAAATGTTATAATAATAGATACTCTAGGAGTATAGCACGAATTATAAAAAACGTCAATGGATAAGTCAAACAAAAGATACTAGCCATTTTTTGGCTAATATTAAATAAGAACCTTAAGACAATCGCATATAGCCCCGATCGTCAATCACTACAATCTTTTTGCTTTCTAAAACACTATATAAAAAAACATCGGTTACTTGTTGACGATAACGAAACTCTTCTTCTGTTAAAACAGCGTAATTCACTTCATTAACTAATTCCTTTTCTAAATCTTTAACTAATTTGGCCACTTTTTCTTTGCTAAACTCCCCGACAATCAACATATCAACTGGCGCTTGTTTATCATTTAAGAACAGACCGGATAAAATAAGTAATTTAATTGGTCCTAATTTTTTAAGTCTTTCAGTAAACTCTTTTTCGCAAAGAATTTGCGCTTTAATGATTAATTCTCTAATTTCTGAAAAAAGAATAAAATCTTTATTAGCTTGATAAAATTTACGATCAGCTCTTCCGCCATCATTTTCTTCAGCATTACCGGTATGACTAGACAACAGACCCATGGTTTCTAAATTTTCTAATTCTCGGCGCACCGCATTGAGTTGTAAGTTAAGATTACGAGAAACCTGACGGATAAAATAAGAACTATCCGAGTTAAGTAGGAATAATTTGAGAATCTTTACTCTAGCTAGGGAACCAAAAAGTTTAGCTAACATAAAACACTAAAAATAAGATTTCTTTGATTTATAACGCTTTTTATAGTATACTAATACCATCTAACCGTCAAACTAGCTAGACTACTATTATGAACTATAAAGTTGCCCCTCTAACCGTTAATCCGCGTCAAAAATCCAATATTTTAAGCCGTGTTTTTGTCAGCCAGCCATCAGCCGAAGAAGAGTTGCTTATTGGCCGGCTCTTTATTTTATTAGAATTAGAAATCGCCAAACCTGAAGATGCTCGCTTAATTGACTTCTTAATCACTGATGCTTACGAGCAGTATTATGAAAATGAAGCCTTGATTTTACGAGATCGTTTAGCTAACCTAAAGCCTGAGATTATTTTTGAAGCGACGATTGCTAAAATAAATCGTGATTTAGCGGCTTTCTTAGAACAAGAAAAAATTAACTTACACCCCGGCGCGCTCAATGCCGTCGTCGGGATTATTTATGGCAATAAATTATTTTTTGCCCAAACCGGCGCTGGTAAAGCTCTTTTATTGTATCGACCAAAAAATAAACGCGGCGAATTTCTCCTCGACTATAGTTTAGTTGATATTACGGAAAAAACTAATGACCCAACGCAAGAAATTATTCAAACTAATAAATTCTTTACGAACGTGGTCGCGGGCGCGGTACCGGCCCATGGTTATTTCTTTTTTGCTAATGAATCATTATTTGAATATTTAACTAAAAAACAAATCACGGACATTATTACAACTTTACCGCCGACAGGGGCCGCTGAACAAATGAAAAATTTATTAGAGCAAACCAATGCCTTTGTCCCTTTCTTTGGTTTGATTGTTAAAAATAATTCTGGTGAACATGATGCTTTTGCAGCGCCCGCCGCCTCTTTAGCCGTACCTGGCTCCTTACCGGTTGGCGCTGGACGTTTATCAGTTAATCAACTTAATCTTACTCAAGAAAAAACCGAACAACTTTTAAGTCCTTCCGGTATGGTTAATGTTAGAAAATGGCTAGATAAACTTAAACCCGCTTCTTCTAGTATAAAAGATTTTGCTACCAGTAAAGCCCGCCAAATAAACATTGCTCGTGAAAAAACTAATTTAGCGCAAAAAACTATTACGCTTGGTAAAAAAATTATAGAGTTTACTGGTATTATTATTTCTTTATTAACAGCTCTTGTTAAAAATATTATTAAATTTATTACTGATAAAAATTCTCGAGAACAATTAATTGAAAAAACTAAACAGACTGCTAAAAAAATTGCTCAAAGCACGGTTAATAGTATTGATCGCTTTAGTCGCTTAAGTCCGCGTTATAAAGCTTTAATAATAGTTATCGCTGTTTGTTTGGTTGGTTTATTAGGTAATATTATTTACTCTGGTATTAATAATCAACATAAGAAAACCGAAGCGCAGATTGCAGCCGTTAGTGAACAATTTACCCAAAAAGAAAACCAGCTGGACGCGGCTCTGCTTTATAATGATCGCACTGGCGCTAAACAAATTCTTGATAATCTGGCGACTTTATTAGCATCACTACCTAAGCGCACCGCGAGTGAAAAAACTACGCAAGCCGCTTTTAAAAAACGTTATGAAACTAAACTTGATAGTCTTTATAATGTTATTAGATTAACCGACGCCTCTCCCCTTCTAGAATTACCAGCCGAAGCTGATTATTTATTAGCTGATAATGGCAACGTACTAGCTATCGCGAGCGGTTCTAAAGCGGTCTGGAAAATTAATAATGATAAAACCATTGCGGCTAAAACTTATGACATTTTTCCGTCCTCTTTAGTTGGCGCTTCAGTTGATACGCCATTAGAGTATTATGTTAGCTCTGATAAAGTTATAAGTTTTAAAGCCGAGACCGGAGAATTTGCCAGTTTTAATATTGATAATCCGCCGTCGACGATTGACGCTGCTAGTGTTTATAATAATAAGCTTTATGTTGTTAGTGGCTCTAATATTTATCGCTATACTTTAGACAAAAAAACCAACACCTTTAATAGCCGTATTGATTGGCTTAAAGAAACCGTCACTATGTCTAAGGTTAATAATATGACGATTGATGGCCGTATTTATATTATTGCCAATAATAATTTAATTAAATTAGCTAATGGTAAAAATAATAATTTAGTTTTGGATGACATTTCGCCAAAACTTGAAGAACCTAAGGCCGTGTACGTTTCGCAGGACGCTGATTTTCTTTATCTTCTAGAGCCAAAAAATCAACGCTTGTTGGTTTATACGAAAAGCGGCAAATATTTAGCGCAATATACCGGCGATATGCTGACTAACTTGACCGGCGCCGCGATTGATGAAAAAAATCATTTTGTTTATTTAATGAACGGCAAACAAATTTTTAGAACTCCGGCTACACATTTTAATTTAAAATAAAAGAAGTGATCAAATTTTTAGATCACCTCTTAATTAAATCACTTCTTAATATTAATTATTCTATTGTTTTAAGTACCTTATTAAACATTTAATAGATGGAATAGTTATTCCAGTTATAAATATATAAAGGGCCCCGTAAAATAATGCGACCCACACTGTAAGATGAATAAAATCAATAGTTGATGGGGTTGGATAAACAATATTCAGACCGAATAGAGCGATATTTGTAATAATCGCAACAACTATAATTAGAATAATTGCCCACCATTCTTTCTTGCTTATTTTAGTTTTCATTTCTTAATAATTTAAATTAACAATTAGATTAATTACTAAACTCATCTAAAATATAGCCAAATTTAGTAATTAATCTAATTAGTTTTTATTTTAAAAGGACCAAATTATTAATAAATTTATTTATATCACTTTTATAATATTTTGTCAAGACAGCCGTTAATACACATATTTTAACTATTTTAAATCTACTCTACCCTCTGCCTGTCTGCTGGCAGGCTTGCGAATAAGGAGGGGTTAGGGATAGAGTTCGTGAAAATACAATAAGCGACAGGATCTCTCTAAAGATGATTCTGCCGTTTATTGTATTCTCACTTTTTCTCCTGGACCACTGAACACACTGACTGTCTGAACCACTGAAAGCTCTGAGGGGACTGAAAATTCTGACTATTTTATGAATCTTCTTATTTGGAGATTTTTTGTTCCAAAGTTAATAAGTAAACCAACTTTTACTCTATAAGCTTCTAGATAATTAACTAATTGAGCAACGTGAGTATCATCTAACTCTGTAACCGCTTTTAACTCCACCATAATATCGTTATCAATTAAAAAATCTACCCTTCTTTGTCCAACTTTGTTACCTAAATAAAAAACATCCATTTCTTTCTCTCGTTCAAAGATTAAATTATTGTTAGCTAATTCATATTGTAAGGCTCTTTGATAAACTACCTCTTGAAAACCATTACCCAGATTATCATGGACATGATAAGCACATTTAATAATCTTAGAAGTAATTTCTGATTTATAAAATTTTTGATTAATATAATCCATAGTATTAAATTTATTTTTAAAATTAAAATATAAAAAATACTCCCTATTAATAGAGGAGTATTTATTTATTCAATTTTGTCAGTGCCCTCAGTCTTGTCAGGGCTTTCAGTGGTTCAGACAGTCAGTGTTTATCTGTGGTCTTATTTCAAAGTTACTTTTCCACCAGCGTCTTCTAATTTCTTTTTCATGTTATTAGCATCTTCTTTTTTAACAGCTTCCTTAATTACTTTAGGAGCGCCGTCAACCAAATCTTTAGCTTCTTTTAAACCAAGATCCGGAGAAACTTCACGCAAAGCCTTAATCACAGAAATTTTGTTAGCGCCAGCATCAGTTAGCTCAACATCAAAACTTTCTTTTTCTTCAACTACTGCGGCGGCTGGACCAGCGGCCGCCATCATCATGGCTGGAGCGGCGGCGGACACGCCGAACTTCTTTTCTAAAATCTTAACTAATTCAGCTAAGTCCAAAACAGACATTTTGGAAATTGATTCGACAAGTGATTTAAACTTTTCAGGTACAACCACTTCAGAATCCTTGTTTATTTCTTCTGACATATTTTTAAATTAATAATTATTTATTTTCTCCTATCGCTGACAAAACATGTACCAAAGCGCGCATGTTACCAGCTAAAACATTAACGAAGCCATAAACAGGCGCGTTAATAGAACCAACGATTTTAGCGTAAAGCTCTTCTTTAGAAGGCAAAATTGATAATTCAGTAATACCTTGAGCATCAACAAATTTATTATCTAAAATACCGCCTAAAAATTTAAGGCGACCATCGGAACTTTTAATAAACTTAGCTAGTATTTTGGCGGGAGCGACTTCGTCGTTATAACCAAAAGTAATAGCTACTTGACCTTCTAAAGTGCGGGCATCAATGTCAAAATTAGCGTCTTTAAGCACGCGATTTAATAAAGTCTTTTTAGCAGCATAATACTCACTTTGTTCTTTAACTAGCTCATTACGCAAAGCTTCGTTTTCTTTAACAGTCAAGCCATTAAAACTAGAAAAAACTACAGACTTAGCCTTGGCTAAGCGTTCTTTTATATCACGACTTATCTCTTGCTTTTGTTGCTTTGTTTTTGGCATAAATATTTTGTGTCATACTCCGCGAAAGCGGGGTACCTCATCGGGTCCTCCGATCAAAAGTCGGAGAATAACAATAAAAAAACTGCGACCTTTAAAGTCCCAGATTACTAAAATAGCTAAAAGCTATCTTTTTGTCTCGGTAGGTCTTAGGTGTTTGCCTACTGTCTAGGACATAGCTATATTATCAAACAATAAAAAAGCTGTCAACATTGACTATTACAAGCAAAAAGAGTGATAATATTAGAATAGAGTTATAAATCATAATCTAAAATTATTATGCCTAAAAAATCAATAAAAATAATTACTTTATTAAGTGTTATTATAATTTTAATTATCACTGGCGCGCTTTATGTTTATTTAAAATCTAATCAAACTAAACAAGCTAATTTAAATCAACAAAAACAACTCGTTGGTAATGATAAAGATGCTCATGGCTGTCTTCCTTCAGCTGGCTACACTTGGTGTCCATCAACTAATAAATGTCAGCGTATGTGGGAAGAATACTGCGCAGAGTTTAAAGATCAATATCGCGGCGTTGTTCAAGATGATTTAATCAGACTAATTTCTCCACGGCCCGAAGAAGTTATTACTAGTCCTCTAAAAATAACTGGCGAGGCCCGCGGCACATGGTTCTTTGAAGGAGTTTTTCCAGTTATTTTAACTGATTGGGATGGTCTTATTATTGCGCAAGGCCAAGCTAAAGCTTTAACCGACTGGACCACTGAGGATTATGTGCCTTTTGAAGCTAATTTAGAATTTAAGTCTGATACCAAAGTTAGCAATCGCGGCTCGCTTATTTTAAAAAAAGATAACCCGTCGGGGTTGCCGCAAAATGATAAGGCTTTGGAGATAACCGTCTTTTTTGCAAAATAATTAATCTTGATAGTAATTATAAAATAAGCTATAATATAATTTACGCAATTAATAATTATATTTTAGTTTATGAAAAAAATTTATCTTGTCATAACGTCTTTAATAGTTTGTTCTTTACTTTTTTCTATAGGTTTTTTGCCAAATCAAGTTAACGCTAAAACTACTAAAAAAATCACTACTAGTTATAAAAAGAAAAAAGTTGTTTCCAGAATAAAAACTAGTATGAAATGGACCTCAGTAGCTTTAAAAGATTTGGGTAGTTTTGCCTCTTTTGATTATAGTAATACTATTCGTAATGCTTTTATTAAAAAAGTTGAGGCTTATGCTAAAAAGAAAAAAGCTAAAGTTGTTACTCCGGCGATTGTTATGTCTTTTAATGGTTAATTAATTCACCTCTCCCCCAGCCCCTCTCCTAGCTTAAGCTAGGAGAGGGTGGCCGGAGGCCGGGTGAGGTAAATATAAAAACATATGAAAGGATTTTTTACTAACATCGAGAAAGATACTTTAGAAAATAATAATTTTCGTAAAGTGCTTTATACTGCTAAACATAGTCAGTTGGTTTTAATGAGCCTTAAGCCTAATGAAGAAATAGGCATGGAAGTTCATCCTGATAATGATCAATTCTTCCGTTTCGAAAAAGGTACTGGTAAATGTATTATTGACGGTAATGAATATGAATTAACTGATGGCGTAGCTGTTGTCGTTCCAGCTGGCGCCGAGCATAATGTTATAAACACCTCCCCGACTGACGATCTTAAACTTTATACTATCTATTCTCCAGCTCATCATAAAGACGGCATTGTTCGCGCGACTAAAGCTGAGGCAGAAGCCACTGAAGAAGAATTTGATGGTACAACAACCGAATAAAAATGTAAGGGCAGGTTTGAAACCTGCCCTTACATTTTTTTATTTAACCGGCGCTGGCGTGTTTGGCGCTGGTGGTGTTGTTGGAGTTGGCAATAAAGGATTAAGAGTAACGGTATCAGCGGTAATCGTACCATCGCTATTAGCTGTACCGCTAACGGTAACTTGACTATTAATAGCTAGATCAGACTTCTGACCAGCAACTGATTTATTAATTTTAGTGCTAGCTGCTAATAAAACAATTTTAGAGCTGCCATCACGCAATTTTACCGTGATGCTAGTATCGGTTTGGCTAATAATTAGACCATTAGCAAAACCGCCACCAGGTCGATTGCCACTAGCACCAGCTCCTCCGCGAGCTCCCTGACCATTAGCACCGCGCATACCAGCCAATAATTGTTGGCGTTGAGCTGTACTTAAATTTTTTAGTCCAGCCCCCTGTTCATACTTCATACCGCCGTAAAAAGCTCCGGCTAGTAGAACAACTACTACCACTATATATAAAATCATTTTATTCTTCATAAATAAAAATTAATAATAAATTAATAATAAAAAATTATTTTTATTCAAATCTCAAGGCCTCAATTGGATTTAATTTAGCCGCACGACGTGCTGGATAATAGCCAAAAATAAGACCAATGCCAGCCGAAACTCCAAAGGCCAAGATAACCGAAGACCACGACATAGTAGCTGTCATACTCATTAATTTACTAACCACAATAGAAATAATCCAGCCTAAAATTATACCGATAAAACCTCCCAAAAAAGTTAGCATCACGGCTTCAGTTAAAAATTGAAAATTAATATCATAAGATGAAGCGCCAATGGCTTTGCGTAAACCAATCTCTCGCGTTCGCTCAGTCACGGTTGTTAACATCATGTTCATAATACCAATGCCGCCAACAATCAAAGAGATGCCCGCAATCGCCGCTAATAACATAGTTAAGGTACTAGTTATGCCCGACGCCGCGGAGGCGATGTCCGTTTGGTTCTGCACCGTAAAGTCTGCGGTTTTACTGCCAGAAATTTTATGACGTTGATTTAATAAATCTGTCACTTGTTGCTGAACTGTAGACATAACTGTTGTGCTTTGTGCTTCAATGTTAATAGTTGTGAGATAATCAGCGCCGGCTAAAAAGTGTTGCATAGTCGGTAAAGGAATATAAACAACATCATCTTGATTAGCAAAACCACTGCCGCCCTTACTCTTAGTCAGACCAATAACTCTAAAATCTAGCTGCTTAATTTTAATAATTTGACCAAGCGGATTAACGCCTGCGCCAAATAAATCATCACGCGTCGTTGGTCCAATTACCGCTACTTTAGCCGAATCACGAACCTGCAAATCACTAATAAAAGTACCACTATCAATTGTTACATTTTTTACTGCGGGATAAGTTGGGGTTGTACCATCAACTGAAGTATTAGTGTTCTTGCCTTTATAAACAATCTGATAACGACCATTATACTCTGGGGCCACCGCTGAAGCTAAAGTAATTTGTTTAGCAATAGCATCAGCATCGGATTGTAATAAAGTTTTGGAGCTGCCGCGAGCTTCTGATGCCCCAGCTCCAAAACTACGTGATGCTCCTGGCGTAACAATAATTAAATTAGAGCCAATTCCTTGAATGCTTGATTGAATAGAAGCCGTTGTGCCTTGACCAATGGCGACTAAAGCAATAACCGAACCAATGCCAATAACAATACCAAGAATAGTTAAACTAGACCTAACTTTATTGGCCACTAAAGCGCTATAGCTTTCTTCAAATAAATCTTGAATCTTCATAAAAATTAATCTAATTTAACAATTCTTTTTTTGTGATTTTTTTCATCACTGACAATACTGCCATCTCTAATAATAATAATCCGATCAGCATGTTCGGCGACGTACGGTTCATGAGTAATTAAAATAATTGTTTTGCCTTGAGCATTAAGTTTTTGAAAAGTACTTAAAACAATATCACCTGTTTTAGAATCTAAATTACCAGTTGGTTCATCCGCTAAAATAATTGCCGGATCATTAACTAAAGACCGAGCAATAGCGACACGCTGCATTTGTCCGCCAGATAATTGATTAGACAAATGAGTAAAGCGTTCTTCCTCTAAACCGGCTAACAATAAAGCTTGTCTAGCTTTTTCCTCACGTTCGGGTTTAGCTACTTCGGCATAAACCAGGGGTAAAGCGACATTACGTAAGACAGTAGCGCGAGGCAATAAATTAAAAGCCTGAAAAACAAAACCAATCTTAGTTTTTCTAATAACCGCTAATTCATTATCAGATAATTTTGATAAATCTTTATTTTCTAAAAAATAAGAACCGCGTGTGGGCGTATCCAATGCGCCAATAATATGCATTAAAGTCGATTTACCTGAACCAGACGGACCCATAATAGCAATATATTCTCCTTCATCCACATTAAAAGAAACATTTTTTAAAACTTCAGTACTTATGCCGCCAGTCTCATAAATTTTATAAATATTTTTTAAATTTATCATAAAACCTATTAATTTCCTCTAGCTCCACCAAAACCGCCGCCACCAGTTAAACCAGGAATTCTAACACTACTAGAAGATGAGGTATTAGTAGTTGAACTTGCTCCAGTAGTGACTACTTGAGTCACAATCTGATCGCCTTCATTAAGACCATTAGTAATTTCCGTATCAGTATCATTAGCTAAACCAACAGTAACATCTTTATTTTGCGGTTGACCTTGGCTATCTAAAACCTGGACATAGCTGCCAGAATTATCGCTCTTAACCGCTGAATTAACTACCATTAAAACATCAGTTTTAGAAGCCGTGATAATTGAAGCATTAACGCTCATGCCACTTTTAACACTATCATTCTGCGTGTCAAAAACAATTTTTACATTATAAGTAACTACACCTTGCGTCGCCGTACCAATTAAATCAACATCACCAACTTTTCCAGTTAAAGTAATATCTGGTAAAGCATCAAAAGTTAACACAACAGCTTGACCGGCTTTTATTTTCGCTATATCAGTTTCATTAAACGGCATCACCGCTATTTTTTGCTCGGTAATTAAACTAGCGATAACCGTCGCTGAAGTAATTTGATCGCCCTTTTGTACAGCTAATTCAGCCACTTGGCCAGCAAAAGGCGCTTTAATAATATTATTATCATAAGCATCTTGCGCTGATTGTAGTTGAGTTTGAGCACTAATAAGTTGCGAGCGAGCTATTTGAATGTCCTGCTGACTGACCGGCGCTTTAAGTTTAGCCAAAGCATCCTTAGCTATTTGCAAAGAAATCGTCGCTGAATCAACCTGCGCTTTAGCTGAAGAAATTTGTTGACCAGTGGACAGAGTTGTTGAATTAAGATTATTTTGCGCGCTAAGAATAGCATCTTTCAAGGTTTGTACCGCGCCTTGTAAATTAGTAATCGCTGAGCTCATACTTGAGGACTGGCTACTCATACTACTCTTATAAGTATCTAACTGAGCTTGGCTTAAAATACTACTAGTAATAGAATTTTGTAAGGCTGAAAATAAATATTGAGTTGAACTTAAAATTTTTGAAAGTAATGCTAAAGTATCAGTTGAAGCGATATCTATATTAGAATCACTTTCATAACCTTTAACAGTGGCTAAACTAGTTTGCGCTTTAATAAATAAAGCCTGAGCTTGAGCATAGGTATCATTAGTTAAGTTTAAATATGAAATATTTATAATACTTAAAGTTGGCTTAAGATTTTGATCGGACAAAATCTTATTTTCTGCGTCCAGTGTTGATCTAGCGGCCGATATTTGATCATCAATAGTATTAACAACGGCATCTCGTTTATTACCAGAACCAGGTGAAGTAATTAAAGAAGTTAAGTCAGCTAAAGTTTTTTGCGCTTGACTAAGAGTTTCGGTGGCTGACTTAGTGGTATTATCAAGTGAAGTTAAAGAGTTATTATAAGAAAGTTGGGATTGATTAAGAGAGTTCTGACTAGCTTTTATATCACTAGCCGTAGTGCCAGCTAAAACCTTACTAAAACTAGCTTGAGCACTAGATAATGAAGCACTAGCCTGTTGTAAAGATCGATCATTACTGCGTTGATCTAGAGTAGCAATGACTTGATCAGCTTTAACTAAATCTCCGTTTTTAACTTTTATATCAGTTACTTCACCTGAACCAAGCGGCTTAAGATCGACTTTATTTAAATCAGAGACCTGACCTGAACCAGTTACGGTTACGGAGATAGTTCCTTTTTCTACAGTGCCCGTAATATAACTAACTGAGGTTTTATTAGCTTGCGTGGTTGTATAGTAATAATACCCACCAGCAATTAAAATAATTACAATAAATATTACTAACTTCTTTCTTTTTAAAATTGTTTGCCAAAACATAGGTGTAAATTTATTTTAAATTATTAGTTGGGGTTGGCGGTAATTGCTGAGCATTATTACCTGTCTGATCATTCATCATAAAACCAAAGGGTGGTTGATTATTATTAAAAATTCTAATTAATTTAGCAGTGATAGAACCGTCTTGTTCTGGTACGCCTAAAACCACAATTTGTTCATCAGTTTTTAAATCTTTTAATAAAACGTCGCTGTTACCGTTTTTAATACTAGTTTGTTCATTAGTATTAACAATTACTTCTTTACCACCGCTATCTTTCATGACAATAGCTTTATTATCAACTTTAATAATTGTACCAACAACGCCATGACCATTAATAAAATCATCGCCGCGTATACCTGGGAAAAAACCTTGGCGTGGCCCGCCAAAATTACGTTGATAATTTTCACCCCAACCAAAAGAAAAATTAGCCTTGCGAAAACCAATCGTCAAACCAGCTTGAAAAACTAATAATAAAATAACTAAACCACCAATAATATAGAGAGTTATTCTAAAAGCTTTAGATTTAAAATATTCTTGAAACTTCATATAAAAATTAATTAATGGTTAAGTGATTAAGTTTGTAAAAATTTTTAGCATTAGCTAAAATATTTTTTAAAGAAATTAAAAGCCCGGCGACGATCACCATAAGGGCTGCTAAACTAAGCGCGGGCAATGATTCTAAAATAGATAAAGTCCAATCTTGCCAATAAATAAGAACACTAGAAAAATCCGTCAAAGCTAAGCGTAAATAATCACCAAAACCAGAGTAATTAAGATCACTAATAAACATTTGCAAAACCGGGACACTGGCTAATAATGTTAAGCCAAAAAAAGCTGAAAAAATAAAAAGCTTACGACGCGAAAGTTGGCGCTGTTTTTCTAAAGACACGCCTGCCATAATTTGCGAAAACAATCGCTCAGCTGGTTCTCGTTCTTTTAATAATGACGAATTTATAAAATCATGGTCCATATATTAAATAATACGAAAAAAATAACACTCTTGGTGCATTTTTTAAAAAACTCTTTATTTTATAACCATTTTATAAAGCTACTCCCCTATTTTTGTTTTAATAAATTCTAAAGCCCGACGATAACGACTTTTAACAGTATTAATAGAAATTCTAGTTTTTTTAGAAATTTCCGAAAAAGTTAATTGTTCTTTAATGTGCAAAGAAAAAATTCGGGCTGAAATTGGCGATAGATTTTCAGTTGCTTCTTGTAATTCTTCTTGCAAACCATTATTTATAATAACTTTTTCTAAATTATTATCAGCTAAATTATCAATAAAATATTCCGGCAAAGTCGCGAATGATTTATCAGTTTTTTTCTTTAGCCAATCAAGACTAGTATTTTTAGCTATTTTATAAAGCCAAGGACGAAAAGTTTTACTATCATCAAATTTTTTTAAATTTTTCCAAACCTTTATAAAAACTTCTTGTGTTATATCTTCAGCATCACGCACGCTATAAACATAGCGAAAGGTAAAATTATAAACCAAACTTAAATAGCGCTGAACCAAAGCCGCCAAAGCTTGTTCATTACCTTTTTTAGCTAAAATCATTAATTGTTCATCAGCCAATTGCTCCATATATTATTAATCATGAACTGAAAAATAAGATCTGTCAAATTATAGTTTTTTGTTTATAAATATAGTATAATTTAAACATGAAAATAACCTTCTTCGGCGCCGCCCAAGGCGTGACTGGATCCAAACATTTAATTGAATCAGGTGATTATAGAATCTTACTGGATTGTGGTTTATATCAAGGTAAACGCCGCGAAGCCTATGAATTAAATAAAACCCTGCCCTTTGCTGCTAAAACCATTGATGCGGTAATTTTATCGCATGCTCATGCTGACCATTGTGGTCTTTTGCCAATGTTAGTTAAAAATGGTTATAAAAATAATATTTTTGCCACGCCAACCACGGTTGATATTGCTCGCTTGATTATGCTGGATTCAGCTAAAATTCAAGCCAGTGATTACCTGCATTTACAGCAACAAGGCCTGTCGGAAAAAGACTTATTGCCTCCTCTTTATAATACGGATGATGTAGAAAATACTTGCAAACACTTTAAAGCAACGTCTTATGCCCGTGATAAAGCCGGCTGGGTAAAACTTAATGATTTTTGCCAATTTAAATTTTATGATGCTGGGCATATTTTAGGCTCAGCGGTCACGGTTTTACAATGTCAGGAAAATGGCCAAACCAAAACCCTAGCCTTTACTGGCGACCTTGGCAATCATCATGTGCCAATTTTAAGAGACGCTGAATCAATTGACGAACCAGTTGAAACGCTAATTACTGAATGTACTTATGGTAATAAAAATCATCGCCCAGTGACTGAAGTTGATGATTTCTTAATTAAAGTTATTCATGACTCCGTCCAATATAAACGCCGCTTAATTGTCCCGGCTTTTGCTTTGGGTCGCACGCAAGAATTAATTTATGTTTTACATAGATTGCATGATAGTGGAAAAATTCCAGCAATTCCAATTTATATTGATAGTCCTTTAGGTAATGAAATAACAGAAACTTTTGATAAGCATTATGAAGATTTTAATCAAGAAGCTTATAAAGATTTTATTAGTCAGCATGAATCACCGTTTGCTTTTAAAAATTTAAATTATATTAGCACGCCTGAAGAATCTAAAAAATTAAATAATCTTCATGGTCCTTGTATGATTATTGCTTCCTCGGGTATGGCTGAAGGCGGAAGAATTCTTCATCACTTAGAACATAGCGTCGGAGATCCTAACGCCATTATAATTATTACCGGCTACCAGGCAGAATATACTTTAGGTCGTAAATTAGTAGAAGGCGTCAGTCCAGTTAGAATTTATGACCGCTGGTATGATGTTAAAGCCAGGATCATGACAATTAACGAGTTTTCCGCGCATGCCGATCAGCAAGGTTTATTAGACTATATTAGCGCTATCAAACAGCTAGAAGATGTTTTTATCGTACATGGAGAAGTTGAACAAGCGACTACTTTTAAAGAAGTCTTGCAGGCTAAATTACCTAATTTAAAAATAATCATTCCTGAAATAAAACAGAGTTTTGAGATATAACTATTAATTACGCTGATAAAAAATAAAGGATATAGCTTATGTTAGCTATATCCTTATAAAATTAAAAAATTACCGCTGATTATTAAAAAAAAGAACTTGTAAATCTGGTATTTCTGTCATTTTTATGTTTTCGACAACAATTAATTTGTTATCATTAGAAATAACCGGATAAAAATGTTCATAATTAGTGCATTCACGCGATCCAAAAGCAACAATATTTTTTATATGATGCTGTTTAGCAAAAGCCACTAATTCAAAACCAGTGGGATCATTCCGGTAATCCAAAAATAAATGAATAGAAAAATCAAAAGGTATTAATTTAAAAGATGTTAAATAGTTAATATTTCTAACACCGTGATTTTTGTAAGCTTTACTTTCAAGAGATATACCAGAATAATCAAGACCACAACCAACAATTAATTGTTCCGAGGTTTTACTATAATCAACCCATGTTTTATATGTCTTATACTGAATTGGTTTACCAATCATTTTAAAACCCTCCTTTAAAAAATTTTTAATTTAATTTTTAATTTACTATTTTATAAATGTGTATTACTCTTTTTAAATTTATTTGTCAATCTTATAGTCCTGTTAAAAACGAAAAAGCCCCTAAGGCGCCAGTAAAAACAAAATTAAAAACGCCGGACATAATTAATAATAACAAAACCACAAAACCATATCGTTCAATAGTATACATTAATCTTTGACCCCCCTCTGGTAAAATTGCACTTAGAATTCTTGAGCCATCTAAAGGCGGCACTGGTATTAAATTAAAAATTCCTAAAACCAAATTAACTAAACAAGCCATCATAGCAATTAAAGTTAAACTCGCTGTTAAAGAACCGGCTGTTAAGGCTAGAGTGGCATTATCTCCAGATAAAAAACCTAAAGCTAGTTGGGTTTTAAGACCAACCGCTAAAGTCATAAATCTAGTCAGTAAACCAAAAATAATCGCTAAACTAAAATTAGTCAAAGGTCCGGCCGCGGCGACTTTCAGACTGCCATATTTTTGGTCACGTAAATTATTAGGATTATACGGTACAGGTTTAGCCCAAGCAATAAAAAACGGCGCGCCGCTAATTACTAAAACTAAAGGCACAAGAATTGAACCAATCGGATCAAGATGTTTAAGTGGATTTAAGGTTAAACGACCTAAACGTTCCGCCGTGTCATCGCCTAAGCGCCGCGCCATCCAACCATGTGCATATTCATGCAAAATAGCTGAAAATATTAAAATTATAACTAAAAAAATCGTAATAATCATAATTATTTTTCTAAAACAATAAGATGTAAAATTGTTGTATTTTCCATACCTTGATATCTTGGAATAATTTTAATAGTATCATTATTTGGCATAATCGGTAAATGTTTCTTTATTTTAAAACCAGCTTTTTTTATAGCTTCAAAATAAATAACTGTAGATCGTAAAATATCATAAATAACACCATAATCCCGTTTAGTTTTTGTCACAAATGTATTGTCATCAACTTTTTGCACATTAAGTTCATAACCAAATCGTGGTTTTGTAAAATAATCTTTATCGCCAATAACTAAATAAAAAAAACCATTATCATTTAATAAAGAAAAAACTTTTTTAAAAGCTGTTTCTATATCTTTAATGTGTTCAAAAACCATAACAGCCAAAGCAGCATCAAATTTTTTATCACTAACATAATTTTCTAAAGTTGACTCTATGAATAAATTTTGAGGATATAATTCTTTAGCAAATTTAATGTTATTTTTAGAAGGGTCAATTCCAACAACTTCCTTGACATTATTTTCTTCAAACAATGACATCATCGGTCCCATACCGCAACCAATGTCTAAAATTCGTTTATTTTTTATATCAAGCTCTGGCGTTAAATAATACTGAATAAATTTTCTTATCGGTGAATCTTTTAAGCCCGTCTTTTTCCAATCAATTAATTGAGAATCATATTGATTTGGACTTATTGCTGCCTGTAAAAAGTCTTCCATATTATATTAATTCTTTTAAAAACTAATAATAAGTTTTTCAAATTCTTTAATTGAATTTACAAAATATAGCCATGAATAATCGGAAATATTATTACGATCATTATCTAATAAATTAATTTTTGTTTCAATAATTTTCTTCCAATTTGTTCCTTTTGGTGTTTGTAAAAAAATAAGTGGTATTGTCTTTTTTGCTTTTTCTTTTGTATATTTATTAATACCTTCACGAACTACATTCTCATGAAATACTATGTTTTCTTCAAGTTCGGTTCCATCACCGCCCAAAGGACAAACTAAGGCAATATCACCAGAACTAACACTTTTTAAACGCATATAAATATCTTCAGCAACATCAACGAAAGAAGCCTCATTTACTCTAGACCAAAGTCCATCATGCTCTTTTTGTGGAATACCAATATTTAATTCTTTAGGCAATTTTTTTTCTTTAATCAAACGATTAGCGGTATCACTCACGGCAGACATAGCCCCGCCCGCATATCCACCGTGGATTACTCCATAACCATTATTTATTAAAACCTCTGTAGCGCTTTCAATAGTTTTATATTCAAAACTATTTTTATTAATAGTTGCTTTACCAAAAATAGAAGCAAAAAACTTAACCCCTGATTTCTTTTTCAAGTCTTCAATTTTCATATTTATTGTCCTAATGAAAATAACTAACTAAACACCAGTCTAATATTTTACCCAATAATTAATTTTGGCGGCAGCCATTAATTGATCAGCTAGCGTACTCGCTTCGGTGCTTAATTTTTGATTTGTAATTTGTTCTTTAATACTAGCTTTTTCTTCCGTCTCTTTACCTTTAGTTAAAGTAATTTTATTGCTTACAATATAATCAGCTATTTCTTTATCAGTGACTCCAATTTTATCTTGAACTAATTTTGTTATATCAAGCTGAATAATAAGACGTTGACGAAGATCAGCGCGCGTCATATTTTGTTGAGTCAAAGCTTCATCAAGCGTTGTGCCTTGCGACTTTAATGAATCTTCAACTTTTTTTGTTTCCGCATTAAGATCATCTTCGCTTACTACAATTCCTTTTTTCTTTGCCTCCATCATAATAAGCTTATCTTTAATCATAGAATCAAGCGTATCTTTACCGCCAGTTTTCTCTAATTGTTCAATTATTGATAAACGACTAATCGGCGTGCCATCAACCGTCGCGGCGACGATTAAGCCTTTAAAAAAATATACTAGTACAGCCACGACGATGATAATCGCGACAATAATAATTACTTTATAACTGATAACAAACTTAACTCGTTTTGGCTCTTCAACCAAAGTTTCTTCAATAATCACAACTTCCTCAGGTTGCGTTATTTCCTGCTCTTCTAGATTGGCAATATTTTCCATATATAAATATTAATTAATAATTAATTATAATATAATACTATTTTTAATTTTTAAAAGCAAATCACTAATTATTTATTTTATTTATTAGCGATGTTTTGGTGTTACCCAAAAACCCATATATTTACCAAACATTAATCTAGTCTGCGCTTCTAAACCAGGAATAGCGCCAAACAACACAATAACTACTGGTAAAAAAATCCATTGCAGAACGGAAATAATATATTTCACTGGTCCAATTTTATTAGTTTTTGGCAGAATCATAATTGATAAAGTAGCTGATAAAATCATGCCGATCATCGCTAAGGTCATTAACCACTTAGTCACGCTTGGTAAATTACTTGATAACACGGTCGAATTAAAACGTTGGCCACCTAAAAATAAAGGTAACCAACCAAGCACTGAAGTAATTAAAGCATTAGTCGCCCAAGAATGAAAACCATAAATTTGTACGCCAATATGATTAATAAAACGATTTTTATTTTTAAGAGTTGGCCAAGCTTTAATTGTATTAAAAATTAAATAAGGAATATTTTCGGCGCCCCAACCCCAGCGTCGTTGTTGTTTGTATAAACTTCCGGCGGTCGTCCAATGATTAGAGTCCATACAAATATCCATAGACACTGGAAAATATAATGGTTCTACGCGATAATCGCCTTTATAAAAACAAAAACAATGCCAAAAAATTCTAGAATCTTCGCTCACCATATTAGTTGACCAAAAACCAATATCATTTAAAGCTAACCAAGTCATGGAATGTGAGGAATAAGTAGCTAATTTTTCTGGTTTAATTTGTTGCATCATTTGCCAAAAAGTATTGGAAAAAGAAGCTACGCGAGCAAAAGCCGGCGCTTGCCAAATATTATTATGATAAACTGGAATTGGTTGATAGCTAGCGCGATACGGACGATCAACCGTTAAAAAACTATAAGCTAAACAATGAAAATAACCTTGATGCACAACCGTATCAACATCAAAAACACTAACTAAAATTTTCGCATAATCAATCTTTTCTGGATCAATAATTAAACGTTTTAATTCTTTGGCCGCAAAAGCTTGGTTAGCACCCTTACCTTTTAATTCGCCAATAATATTGTCCGGATGAATCGTCATTAAAAATTTTCCAAAAAGTTGGCCATACTCTTTAATTATTTGTTGGCCACGTTCTAAACCTATTTCACCGGCCCGCCCTTCAGTGGCCAAAACAACGATCATTTTATCAGTCGGATAACCAGACTTAACTAAAGCGTCTAAAGATGGTCGAATTACTTCTAGACCTTCATTATAAGTTGGTAAAATTATAACTTGCCATAAATCTTTATAATTTAAATCTATAGTTTGGCCATTGTCATTAATAATTAAAGTTTTATTACCCAATTCTTCACATTTTTTTAACCAATCAATTTTGGCATATTTTTTCATCACTCGGTAAGAAATTAAAAGATGAACGCCTAAAAATAACACTAATAATAACCAATAGACATCAAATAAAATAACAAAAACGGCCGTGCCGACTGGGACAAAAGCTGATAATAAAATTAAACCAATAATCGTTCCCCAGGACAAGGCGCCTGGTAAAATCTCTAGAACGCGATAAAGACGACGATCGCGACCGCTTAAATCAGTGGCTTTACTTACTTTTAAATAATTAATCATGTTATTTTATTTTGGGACTAATAAAAATTTTTTCTCCCAAAGCGTAAAGGAATAATAAAACTAAAAAAATAATTAAAAGATTTAGAGCGGCGCTTGGATCATAAAAATAAACTAAAGCCGCTTTAATAATCAATATCGGTTTAATAATTAACTGCCAAGAATTAAAACGATTTAATAAACCCAAAAGAATTCCTAGGCTAGCTAAAAAGCACATAATTAAAGTAAAAATTAAACCTTTGGTTTTTCCATAATACTTAACCACGACTTGTTTTAAAGGTTTTAAAGAAAAAACCAAAGCCGGCCAACCTAAGGCCGCGTAAGCAAAAAAGAACAAAGTCATCCAAGCATTAGGTAAACAAACTTTACCATAAGAGTCTAGGGGACAATAACCAATAACATGACGCGCGTCGGTCATAAGATAGGCGGCATTAGGGAAGATTACCAGCCAAATTAAAAAAGCGCCAAGTTTTTTAGACCAATGTTTTTTGGAACGCCATAAGTTAGCTACCCAATAAGCTAATAAAATCGCCAACACAGCTAAAGCAATATTCCAAATAAAAACAAAGACCGGATAACCGTTAATATGTAAATCAAAAATATTTAAAGTCGTGCCTAAAAAAACATCCGTAGAATAATTCATATTTAAAAACTTGAACTTATAATTTAATTGTTTGACCAGGTTGCAGAGTGCCGCCGCCAGACGGATAATCATTATCCGGCGTCGTTGGCGCTCGTCTAGTAGCTAGATTAGGCGCTTCTTCACTACGTTTAGGAATATCTCGTAAAGAAATTGTAGGCCCGACTTTATTGTTTGGCTGGTTGTCTTTCTGTAAATTCATTAACTCCATTTCTTTTAAACGTTTACGCTCTGAAACTTGCCCGGCTTTTTCTTCTCGTAAAATAGCTAAACAATCTTTACAATAAACCGGACGAATACCATCAGGTTTAAAAGAAACTCTAGTTTGTTTACCACAACGCGCGCAAGTGGCTTCATTAGTATAAATATTTTCCGATACTACTTTTGGTTTATCTTCTTGATTTGACGCTGAATAAGCATTAGTTTTTTGATAAGTATTTGTTGACGCAACTTGAGTCTCGCTTGGACGAGACAAAGAATTAGTAGCCGGCGCTGGATTAGGAACCATTTTTGGTCGAGGCGCTTCTTCTTCAACTTGATGCCAGCGCATAATACTATCTTCAACTTCTTCGCGTTGGCCAGAATAATTTTTTCGCGTGGCTTCTATAACTGCTTCTTCATTACCGGTCCTTTCCTGTTCAGTCAAAGGCGCTAAACCACGAGCTGAAAAAGGATCTGAGGCAATGCCGTCAATCATTAATTTTAAAACCACATTATATTTTGGTAAATTAACCAAATCTTCTTCAGTAAAGACGGGCGTAAATTCTTTGACTAATTCTTCGGCATCGGTCGCGCCGACGCGAAAAACCACAAGCGTACCAACGTTACCGAACACGGCAAATTTAACTTTTTCTGATAGTTGTTCAATATATTGATGACCCATAATCAAATTAAGACGATACTTACGAGCTTCGGATAAAATATTAGCAAAACTGTCAGTGGCAAAATTTTGAAATTCGTCAACATATAAATAAAAATCTTTTCTGTCAATTTCATGAATATTAACACGACTCATGGCGGCCAATTGAATTTTTGTAATCATCATGGCGCCAAGTAATTCTGAATTATCTTCACCAATCCGGCCTTTGCTTAAATTCATGATTAAAACCTTGCCTTCATCCATGATCTGTCGTAAATCAATAGAGGAATTAACTTGACCGACAATGTTTCTAATTAAAGAACTGGACAAAAATTGTCCAACTTTATTTTGAATAGGTGAGACTGCTTCAGCCGCAAATTTATCAGCATAACCCGCAAATTCTTTTAACCAAAAAGCCTTAACGACCGGATCTTGAATTTTTTCTACAACTTTTTTACGAAAAGTTTTATCTGACAACATTCTGGTCACGCCTAATAAAGTTGAATTAGGATAATCTAAAATTGCTAAAATAGAATTTCTTAAAATGTATTCTAATCTTGGTCCCCAAGAATCAGCCCATAATTTCTCAAACACACCAATTAAACCCGAGGCTACTAAATGTCTAAGTTGTGGCTCAACTTGTTCGACGACGTTAAAGGCAATCGGATAATTAGTATCAGCCGGATTAAAATAAATAACATCATTAATACGATTAGCGGGAATGTATTGAATTATTTTTTCCGCCAAATCACCATGCGGATCAACGACCGCCACTCCCCGACCAGAGCGAATATCTTCAACAATCATGTTTTCCAAAATTGTTGATTTGCCCATACCGGTTTTTCCAATTAAATACATATGCCGGCGACGGTCGTCAGTTTTAATACCGAACTTTCTAAATTGACTGCGAAAAGTTGTTTCGGCAAATAAAGTTAAATTGTTATCCATAGAATTTATTAATCAGCAAATGGTAAATTAGTCGGCGCTTCGCCTTTGTGTGGCGAAACTGACTCGCCCTCCGTAGTCCCATCATCTGACGGGGCGAAGGCTGGGTCCATAAATTTAGGTTGTCTATTAGCCTTAGCTAAGTCTTCTTGAGCTGTTGACTTAGAAATCATTTCATCTTCAATTTCAAAACCTTCATCAAAAATTGGTTCACGGTTAATATTAGCCTTTTTAACATCAGAGCCAAAAGGTAAAGTCATCGGTGGCTCAACGCGACGAGCGGCTGCTCTTTGGATTAAAGGCGCTTTAACAACAGCATCAATTGGAAAATGCCATAAAGTCGCTAATTCTTCAACATTTAAAACCCACGGCCTTGTTCCTTTATCAGGATCGCGTTCTTTATAAGCGTGCATGATTTTATTTTTTCTACTCAATAACCGACTTTCCGCAAAAAAATAACTAGTTGAAGTCTTAGTAAGACTATCTGGCTTTAAAGAATTTAAATTACCGGTATTAAATTGTTTAACATAGCCAACAAAACCATTAACCACCTTAGGTTTGTTCATAACTTCTTTACGACTAAAATAAATTCCCCTAATGCTTACTTCAAAACCTAATTTTTCAGTTTTTCTATCCGCTCCTTCAATTTGCAATTTTTCATGCGGCTTAAGATTCATCATTTTAAGTGGATCCGCTTCTTTTTTCTTGTCCTCAGAAACATCTCCCCATAATTGATAAACTTGCTCTGAAGCATCGCCCAGCCAGTCTAAAGTCTTATCCACAAATTGATTAGCTTTAGTCGCTGGTTTTTTCTCTTTAAGAATCTTAGCAATAAAATCAACTTTCTTTTTCTTCCAATCAACCTCACTAACAGGAACTATTATAATTTGATACCATAGTTGTTCGCCTTTTTGCAAACTACTCATCAAATCCATAAGCGAAGCCATCGGATCTCTAAAATTAGTTTCCGGCATGCCAAATTGATGTTCAAATTCTGGATAGGTTCTGATAGGCAAAACTTGATCAGCTGTTAAAACAAATTCAGAACCCCATAAATCATATTCTTCATCAGGATAATGATTAGGCGCCAACTTAGTATAATCCTCTACTTCATAAATTTCCGCATCAGGGTATTGAGAATAAATAGCTGATTCTATTAAACTACGAAAGCTTTCTGGACCGCGAATTAAAAATTGAATATAACCGCCAATGGAAACTATTTCAAAACTAAAACTAAGCTGAAATTTTCCCTCCCACCATTTTTCAATTAAAGAAAAAGTGCCATGAGCGCCGCCAAAATAAATAAATAAATTTTCCACAGCTCTTAAAGATTGCGCGTTATCACGAGGAATATCAATCGCTAAAATAATAGATTTTTGTTTAGACCCCCAAAGTTGTCGGCGATGTTTAAGCCAGATTTGAATAATCCCCCAAAGTATAACGAAAGCCACCGGAAACCAACCAAAGTACCAAAAAAATATACGCCACAGCGCTTCGCTAGTTGGTAAATACAATAATTGTTCTAAAGAAGTAGTGTCAAAATTAATAATCATAATCTCCTTTTAATTTTAACATAATTTGCCTATTTTTCCCAATCTTTTAAAAAACTAAAAACAGACGACAAAAGCCTCTGTTTTATAATTAAAAAATCAATTAATGGTATAAACTAAACCAGCGATAAACATGGCGACAATGATTAGGCTAGCGGGTACGGCAAACCAATTTGGAATAATGTATTCTGGCTGTCTTTGGCCAAGACGACGCGCTCTCCAAAAAGTTGCCACACTTAAAAGTCCAGTTAAACCCACGCTTAAAGCGCCAGCCAAGGTAACTATGCCAAAAAAATCTCTTAAACCAAAAATAAAGGCCACGATTGGTATGGCTAAAGTGCCTAAAGCCGCGGCGGCGTGTGACAATTTGTAATCATATTGAAAAATTTCTTTAATGGCCACGCCTAAGGTCATAAAACTAGAAGACATGGCAATAACTGCAAAAAAACTGCCAATGATTAAAGCTCCAAGACCAATGACTGAAGTTAAACCAATTGTCGCAATTTCGGTGGTATTAGCACCAGTCACAGCCACTACTATAGTGGCAAAAACCGCGTAAATTATTAAAGGAACTAAATTACCAATAATAATAGCTGATTTAAATAATTTTTCTCCTCGGCCTTGGCTAATAATTTGTTTAGCTTCAGGAATAGCCACCAGTCCTGAGCAAGCAAATAAAATGGCACCATAAGGAATAAAAAATTTAGCTAAAGAAAAGCCTTGCCAATAAATTGTACTAACATGCGGCGACGCCAACATGCCTAAAACAAACAACAGTCCGAGAATTAAAATGGCTACTACAAATTCAATCCGTTTAATAACCTTAAGACCTAAAATAACCAACCAAGATAAAATAAAATAAGCTCCCAAAGACCAAATTTCTGCTGACCCAGAAAATAAACTACTTAAAATTTTTCCAATACCAATAGTATAAGCCAATAAGGCGCTATACATACCAAATAAAAGTATAATAGCTTGAAGATGTTTGGCAGTATTACCAAGATACCTTCCGGTATAACCGGTTAATTGATGATTACCTTTAGTGCGCAAGGTTACTTCTCCAAAAAACAAACTAAGAACTATAACACAAGCGGAAATAATTACTAAAACTAAAAGACCAGTTAAAAAACCGGCCTTAACAAAGGCGAACGGCAAACCAAGAATACCAGCGCCGACGACCGTACCAATAATAATTGAAGATCCTTCAAAAAGTAATGTCTTTTTCATAGTTATTTTATAATAATAACATAAAAAAAGACCGCCGACTAATCTTTTATATAAAAAAATATAATAAAAATAACCTGTCTCAATAAGAAAGACAGGTTATTTTATTTAAGAGTAATCTTGAACTCTTATAAACTCTTACAACACGGCGTCCTTAGCCGCTTTGGAAAGACGGAACTTAACTACGGTTTTAGCTGGGATTTGGATAGTGGCACCAGTGGCTGGGTTACGACCCATACGAGCGGCGCGCTTAACCTTAACTAATTTACCAAAACCAGGTAAAACAAATTCACCGGCTTTTTTGACTTCTGAATAAGCCAAATCGGCTAATACAGTCATCAAGTTGACGACGTCCTTCTTGGACATATCCGTCTTAGAGGAAAGAACCTCCATGAGTTGGGACTTTGTCATAGTGACTTGATTAATTATTAAAAGGCAAAAACCTTTTATATACCTTAAGTATACACAAAATTAATAAAAACAGCAATAAAACAAAGGGTTTTTACAAGAGTCCTAATAATCAATAAGAATTAAAAAATATATATGATTATAAAAATGGCTAATCTTAGATAAAAAAACACCACTGTTAAAAAACGGCAGTGTTTTTATAAACTAATTTAGCGCATCGCCACTAACTTTTCTAAATCATAAATCTTACCAGCTTTGTCCCATTTCTTTAAAGTCTTAATCGCTGTAGTGCTTAAAGTTAATTTAATCAGCCGACCAGTTTTAGGATTCTTAACTCGCTTAACCTGAAGATTTGGTTTAAAAGTTCTCTTGGTGCGACGATTAGAATGGCTCTTATTAAAACCACTTTGTGTGCGCTTACCAGTTAATTGACATGTTGTAGCCATATAAACAATTTTTAATTCTTGTCCCGACGAATGTCGGGATTAAATTATAAATTTTAACTTTTTTAAAAGTATGCTCAGTATAATCTAAATTTTATAAATTAGCAAGTCCTCCCCTATTTTTCCAAAAAATAGCGGCGTATAACTCGGCCGGCCGCAATATCATAACAGAGCGGCTTGCCAAAAGGAATTTCAAAATTAACAATTTCTTTATCACTAATTCCGTCTAAATATTTAACTAAAGCCCGTAAACTATTGCCATGAGCTACGACTAAAACATTTTCCCCTCTTCTTAAAGCCGGTCTAATCGCGCTCATCCAATAAGGGATAACGCGACGCACCGTATCTTTTAATGATTCTCCATTAGGCAAGTTAGCTATTTTTAAATGACAAGCCAGCGCGCTGATCTCGCCTTTACGATTAGTTTCATCACCAGCCGGCGGACGTTCATTATAACCACGACGCAAAGAAACAAATTGTTCATGACCAAAAGTTTTTTCAATCATGGCTTTATTCTTACCTTGAAGAGCGCCATAATGCCGTTCATTAAGATGCCAAGAATATTCTATGGGCAAATAAACCATATCCATTTCTTCTAAAATAATCCATAAAGTTTTAATAGCTCTTTTTAAAACTGAAGCAAAAGTCCTATCAAAAACAAAACCATGTTTTTTTAATAATTTACCGGCGCGCACGGCTTCTAATTTTCCTTTTTCTGATAAGCCAATATCAATCCAACCCGTAAAAACGTTTTTCTTGTTCCAAAGACTTTCACCGTGGCGAATTAAGACTAAATTAGGCTGTTTCATATATTTTTATAATAACATAACCTAGTCAAATAAAAAATAGCAACAAAACACCGAGGTGTGAATTGCCGCTGGCCAAGCTTAATAGAGAATAATTAAAATATAGATAAACAATTATTATCTACAAACAGATTAGTTCTTAACACAACGAACCGAGAAACCGAAAGCCCGATTAATGACGTTACCGTAAGCAATCGGATCACCCGAGTAGAGGATGAAGAACCAAGAGAGGATGGGCGGATCCGAGTAAGGAACTGTCGACCAAAGGTAAGCGAGACTGCCACGACCAGTGAACGACCCACCGCCGCGGCGGTAACCCGAAGGAAGAGCAGAGAAATTATAAAGGTCAGTTCCATCCCAGGCTATAGGCGTATGGCTAGCCGTAACCTTTAATTTACCGCCGGCAGTAGTACAGCTACAAGCAGCACCATTAGTACAATTTAAATCGCAGCCAAGATCAGCATTTTGAGCTAAAGTTTGGTATTCAGTAAATGATGGGACGTGCCAACCAGTCGGACAAATTCCTTGGTGAACCGTATTCGGGACGCAAGGAGATGTGTTGTCATGGTTATCGCAAGTTTGGGCAAAAGCCATAGCTGTATGCCATTGGTAAAGACCACCATCAGTTGTGCAATTAGCATCATTATTACTATAACAATATTTTTGTATAACACCAGCGTCAGCATCAGCTTGGTTAGCGCTACCATTAACCCTTATCCCTATATCTAGGTTTTTAGCCAGCCAGCATTGACTGCCAATCTGAACCGTTGGATAATCTTCACCACCATAAGAAACAGTACTGGTACCACAAGTAAAAGCTATGGCAAAAGTCACTGAAATAGTATGAGTAGTAGTAACGTTAGTAAAGGTATAAGTAGTAGGGGTACCAACGGAGACAGTATCTACAAGAACATCAGAAATAAGATAACCAGTATCTGGGGTAATAGTAAAGGTTTTATTAGAGCCATAGTTAACCGTAGCGGTTGGGGTTATAGTTCCATGGGCTCCGGCTGATGAAG
>Ga0224524_1000165_pt1 | contig 29124 bp, 22 predicted proteins | sample CFST75metaG_FD_179895 | JGI IMG/M metagenome (GOLD analysis project Ga0224524, IMG submission 179895) | Peat soil microbial communities from Stordalen Mire, Sweden - C.F.S.T75 | ecosystem: Environmental > Terrestrial > Soil > Wetlands > Peat | place: Sweden: Norrbotten County, Stordalen Mire... | reverse complement strand
ATTAAACTGAGTAATCTGTTCTTGGATATCTGTGGTAACGAAATCCCAGGAACTAACCTGCTGATATTCCTGATGGCTTTGCAAACTGTTTTTAAAGCTTGTTCTTGCACGGACTATCTGATCTCTGTATGTTAGTAACTGTTTAATGCGAATCAAATTCTCTGAAGGAAGCACGTATTGTTTTAGCTCTGTTTTCTTTTCCATAGCATAAGTAGCAATGCGACGAGCGTCTACCTTATCGTTTTTTCCTCTGGTCATCCCAAGAGAATGTTTGATTTGTAACCCGGGTTCAACGCAAAAATCAGCACCTTGCTGGCTTAGCCATGCAAATAATAGTAAACCATAGGTCCCTGTATGTTCCATGCAAAAAAGACAGTCAGTTACTTTAACTTTTTGTTTTAAAAGCCAAGTCTCCATCGCTTCAAATCCTTTTAGGTCATTTGAAAATCGATGATCAATAAAACGCTTCGTTTCTTTTTCATTCATTAATCCTACATCAATATTGTCTTTCGAAATATCAATGCCGCTAAACCACTTTTTCTTACTAATTTTGTCCATAACCTTTAGATTTAGAACCGGAATTGGTTGCAAAACTGAGACCTTTAATAAGCCTTGAGCTTAACATTCTAAATGGTTCTTGCAACCTAAAGGGAATTGAGGACTAATTCACAAAATGATTCTAGGATCATGCCTTTGTTTAGTTCACCTCTCTTCCCTCCGGTTTTTTTATCAATTTTACTCATTAAAAATAAATCTGACAAATCTAAAGGACTCTGTGACTTTGTAACTATATATCTTTTTTAACCGCAGAGGACGCAAAGTTTTTACGCAAAGGTCGCCGAGAGAATTAATTCGTCCTTCTGACCTCTGACCTCTGCCTTATTTCCTCAAATACTCTGCCAATCCGTTCATTCCGTAGTGATAATGAATTTATGTCATATAAATCAGGTCCTTCACGCCTTTTTGACCGTTGTTTTGTAATTTTATTCACATATTTACGTTTTCCCGTTATTATCATCGACATGTACGAAGACGCCATCTATGATGATAACGAAGGTTAGTTTTAGGAATTGGTTTATCAGGATAAATTCATAAATTTACAGCCGAATTGATGAAACTCATGAAACGACTTTTTATCTTCCTGTTGATCTTTCTGGCCATCCGTTCCAATGGACAACATTTCCAGGTGCTCCTTGATCCTATTGATATCACCCTTTGTTACGGAGGAAAAGTTCAGTTTCATGCAACGGTCATTGATACCATTCAAGGGAGCTACAATTTCAAATGGTTGTTCAAGGGAGCTCTGATCACCGATTCAACTCGTTCTTATCTTATTGTGAAGAACATCACCAACTTTGATACGGGCTATTATCAATGCATTCTTTCGGATTCAACAAGGGTGGATACAAGCCTTCCCTCTTACCTCCGGATACGAGCCCAGTTACATATCGATACCCTCTACCGTTACAATGCACTGGGATGCCCCAGCGACAGCAATGGCCAGATGAAAATCAAGGTTTCAGGCGGACATCCTCCTTACACTTACGAATGGGGTGGAGGATCCTATCACCAGCTTGATACCCTTGGCGTTGGTTTTTCTAAAGGAACTTATATTATCACCGTTACAGATTCTGATACGACGCATTGCGTTTCCCGGGAGTTCACCATTGAGACCCTTAAACTGCATAAGATCACTTTTCACATGAACCCACCCGACACGGTTTTCCTGCCTAATCCTGAGCTCACTGTTACTATCCCTGATACAGCCGTGAAGCACTTGGACAACTGGAACTGGGATTTTAATGACAAAACCCCAAAAGTGCCCAATGTGAATCCCTGCCAGCATTATTACGCAATACTTGGTCAATTCTTAGTCAACCTGAATTTTACTGATAATATCGGTGGTCAGTTATGCGACTCGACCATAATAGATACCATAGTAGTGAAGCCGATCCGGTTGTTCATCCCCAATGCCATCACCCCGGGAAGCGGCGACGATAATGGCTCATTGAATATCCGGCAACTTGACCCAACCGGAAAAAAACCCTATGGTTCGAACCTTGACCTCTCCGAGGTCTACCTTTCCAACCAGATGGTTATCTTCAACCGCCAGGGAAAGAAGGTTTTTGAAAAGACGAATTACAAGAGCGGTGACTGGGATGGAGGAAATCTTTCCACGGGTGTTTACTATTACATCCTGAAATGCCATGGTGAATTCGGGGATGAGGTCTATAGAGGGGCAGTCACCATCATCCGTAACTAATCATCCGAAAAGAACCTTAAAGTAAAATCCCGGATTCGTCAGTTGATCCCGTATATCCTGGCTGGTGTACATTTTCGTGAACATCTCTTTTAGCTCTTTGTTCCTGTTTGCTTTTTTAATGACGAGATTAAACAGGGCAGGGTGGGAGCAGAGTTTATGAATCCTGTGGCTGGTTTTGAGTTCCCTCCCCAGCCTCTTCCTGATCCTTTCATCATATTGAGTCAGGAATCCGGCAGTAAGATCATTTTTTATGAATGCTTCCCTGATCATACCAGCGGCGATCTCCCCGCTGACCATCGCATTGCCGATACCTTCACCGGAAAAGGGATCCACAAGGGAGGCAGCATCGCCTGCAAGCAGGAACCCATTGCCGGAAAGCGCTTTGGGATCGGGGCCGAGCGGAAGGCCATACGCTTCGATCTTTCCTTTCATCTGTGCTTCCTTAAAGCGGGGCGACAGTGTGGGATGCGAGCGGATGATCTGCTGCAGCATTACAGATAACGGTTCGGTTGCAGCCTTCATCTTCTCATATAAAATTCCCAAACCCACATTTGCAAGGCCATCTGCCATCGGGAAAATCCACAGATAACCCGGAATAAGGTCTTCAAGGAAATGCAATTCGATGAACTGCTGTGGATGAAGATCCCTGACGCCGGAATAATATGCCCTTACTCCCAAGCAGTATTGCTTATGATTTAGTGAATGCCCTCCGAGAATTCTCCCTACGGTTGAATGGGTCCCGTCTGCCCCCACGATCATCCTACATCTCAGCTCCTCATTTTCTCCTTTAATGATGAAGAACTCATTTTCCCGAAAGATCTGTTTTACCTGAAAATTGCTGATCACGCTAAAGGGCGTCAATTCCCGGACTTTCTGTTGCAAAAAGCCGTCGAAAATCTTTCTTTTACAGATATATCCCGGGGGCGGTGTTTCCGGGGTTTTTTCAAGAACAAAGGGAACATCGAGCAAACCTCCGTTTGGGGCGGCAAAACGTATCCCCCAGGAAGGCATCTTGGGTTCCAGTTTCAGGAACTCTTCAAAGCAATCCGGAAGCCGTTTGAGGACCTTCAGTACCGTTCCGCTAAGTGCGTCCCCGCAGATTTTTTCTGCCGGTAAAACCGCTTTATCAACCAAGGCGATCCTCAGTCCTGCTTTTGCCAGGCTTAACGCAGTAGTGCTTCCGGCAGGGCCAGCACCTACGATGATCAGATCAAATTCGTTGTTTGACATAGGTTGTCATTTGCTGGTACCGTGGTGACATGATGAACTGGTGATTTTTTTCACTTAACCTTTGTGACCCTGTGACTTTGTGACTTTTCCTTCATGCAAACTTAATCAAAACCTGCAAATCCTGAATTTCGCTAACTTTGTGCAAATGTTTTTATATGACGAAGAAGGAGCGGTTCACCTTTTTAATTGACTATTTCCTTGAACATCGTCCGGAGGCAGAGACAGAACTGGTCTATACTGATCCCTATGAACTGATTGTTGCGGTGATCCTTTCCGCCCAATGTACCGACAAACGGGTCAACCTGATAACGCCGGCCTTATTCAGAAAATTCCCGGATGCAGTTTTGCTTTCAACCGCAAGGCAGGAAGATGTTTTTGAGCTCATCAAAAGCTGTTCCTACCCCAACAACAAAGCAAAGAACCTGATCGGCATGGCAAAATCGCTGGTGAAGGATTTTTCAGGGGTATTGCCATCTGATGTTGAAGAACTGATGACGATTCCTGGTGTAGGCAGGAAGACGGCCAATGTGCTTGCTTCGGTTATTTATAAAAAGCCTGCAATGGCCGTAGATACACATGTTTTCAGGGTTTCTGCACGGATTGGCTTGACCACAGGGGCAAAGACACCCTACCAGGCCGAGATCCAACTGGTAAAACACATTCCCGAACAACTTATCCCGTTGGCCCACCACTGGCTGATCCTGCATGGGCGCTATGTGTGTATTGCACGGAAACCTAAATGTTCCGAATGCGGATTGACTTCTATATGCAAGTATCACCAGAACCTCCGGAAAGGGTAATTTTGTTAATAACTACTCCCCGGAAAGTGGCTTGCAACGAATCAAAAATTTTACCTTTGAAATTATTTTAATGCTTAATTGATTATTTAAAAAGATGTCAACATTAAAGGTTGGAGATGAAACTCCGGCTTTTAAAGCGGTTGACCAGGACGACCTCCCATCTTGTAAAAAAAAAATATAAAATACGTATTACCTTTTATACTTATACCCGATAAAGACAAAAAAATACTGAAGGCATCTCAAAAATTTAATCATCACCAAACAATAATAGTATGGCAAAAGAAGAAGACAACAACAAGGAAAAAATGAAGGCGCTGCAGCTGACGCTGGATAAACTGGAGAAGACCTATGGCAAAGGAACGGTCATGAAACTGGGCGACAATGCCATCGAAGCCGTGGAATTTATTCCGACCGGATCTATTGGATTGAATGTCGCACTGGGGATCGGTGGATTACCAAAAGGAAGAGTGATAGAGATCTATGGCCCCGAATCTTCAGGTAAGACTACCCTCGCCCTTCATGCCATGGCAGAATCGCAGAAAGCCGGCGGTATCGCTGCATTCATTGACGCGGAACATGCGTTCGACCGGTTTTACGCAAAGAAACTGGGCGTGGATGTTGAGAACCTGCTGGTTTCACAGCCGGATAACGGGGAACAGGCACTGGAGATCGTCGAGAACCTGATTCGTTCCGGCGCCATCGATATCATTGTAATCGATTCTGTGGCAGCGTTGACGCCAAGAAGCGAGATCGAAGGTGAAATGGGTGATTCCAAGATGGGATTACAAGCCCGGCTGATGTCGCAGGCATTGCGGAAGCTGACTTCCACGATCTCAAAGACTGCTACCTGCTGTATTTTTATTAACCAGTTACGCGAAAAGATTGGCATCATGTTCGGGAACCCCGAAACCACTACCGGTGGTAATGCACTGAAATTTTATTCTTCCATACGCCTCGATATCCGCAAAGTGAACCAATTGAAGGAAGGGGAAGAGATCATCGGGAACAGAGTGAAGGTGAAAGTGGTCAAGAACAAGCTGGCACCGCCTTTTCGAAAAGCCGAATTCGATATCATCTATGGAGAAGGGATCTCAAGGATCCTCGAGATCATCGACCTGGCAGTTGAATACAACATCATCAAGAAGAGCGGTTCTTGGTTCTCTTATGGTGAGACAAAACTCGGACAGGGCAGGGATGCTGTGAAGAAGCTACTCCAGGACAACCTTGAACTCTCCGACGAGTTGGAAAAGAAGATCATGGAGGTTTTGAAAAATGTCAAATAGAACAACCGGGCCGTTATTTGTCACGCTGCTCGTAGCACTTTTCCTTATCACTTCCTGTAGAGGGAGATCCAAGGTGCCCGATGACAACAAATCGGGCAAAGACACTCTTACTATGCTGTTGGAGGATCTAAGTAAAAAGATTGCCGATCATCCTTCTGATCCCGACCTTTTGCAGCAACGGACAAAATACTATCTGATGGATCACCAGGAAAAGCTGGCATTTGCAGATATCTCGAAAGCCATCTCCCTGTCTCCCAACAAAGCTTCGCTTTACATCACACTTTCCGATGTCTACCTGGGCATGGGAAAGCCCGATAATTGCAATGAGGCGTTGCTGAAAGCCATTGCGATCGATCCCCGGAACAACCCGGCCCTGATCAGGCTTTCCAAACTGAGCCTCATCATCAAAGATTACAAGGCCACATTTGAATATGTGAAGAAGGCACTCGAGATTGACCCTCAAAACCCCCAGGCCTATTTTACCAGGGCGTTGGCCCTTCTCGAAAAAGGCGATACTGTTTTAGCAGTTGAGGATTTCAAGAGAACGGTAGACCAGGACCAGGGGTTTTACGGTGCCTATGTGGAACTCGGAGAGCTTTACTCGATGCGGAAAGACCCGATAGCGGCCGATTACCTGAAAAATGCAATCAGGATCCGGCCCGATAGCAGGGAAGCTATGTACATGCTGGGAATGTTCTGCCAGGAGACCGGAAAGTATGAAGATGCACTGGAAACCTATGCAAAGCTGGCAAAAATTGACAGCACCTTCAAGGATGCTTCTTACAATATCGGATACATTTATCTTGTATATTTACACGATTTCAGGAAAGCCGCGAGCTATTTCACTGCTGCGTTGCAACGGGATCCCGGCTATATAGAGGCTTTGTTCAACAGGGGCTATGCATATGAGTTATCCGGAGAGTATTCAAAAGCTTACCAGGATTACAAGCATGTGCTGGAATTAAGGACCAATTACCAGAAGGCAATTGACGGGCTGAACAGGATAGATAAGGCAAGAGGAAAATAATGTTCCGTCTTACAGTATCTCCAGGAAATCCTCTAATTCTCCTTTATCTCCTTCCTTGTTGAGAAGGTAATGAAGGGCAGAATGTGCCCTTACGAGACGAAAACCATATCGCGTTTCAAATAACCGCTTACATTCATACACTGCATATTCCATGGAGACTTTCCGTGGTTTCTGGTAGAGAAGGACAAAATCTTTCAGGTCCTGGTAGATATCCGTAAAATTTTCTGCAAGGCTTGACTTGACGGGGTCGGTATGTGATCGTTCATGAGGGTCGATAAAATAGTAAAGATCATCCTCCCCGAATTTCAGGTGCAGGGTGTTGAAAACTCCTTCCCATTCTTCTTCCGTCACAAAATGCTCTGCAGCCTCTTCATCATTTAACTCGATAACCGGCAAAAGCGAAGCCTTGATATAGATCAGCGGACAGATCTTTTGAAGAAACAGCATAATATCCTGCCGGTCATAGTTTCCGGCCTTCTCCAGGAATAAACAATACTCATTTGCCACGGTCAGCATTTCAAGAACAGTCTTTGAATAAACCGGATCCTGGGGAACATCATTTTCTTTTCTTACCATAACAGATGATTTAATTTTGAAGGTTTTCCGCCTGGGGCATGGTAACATTGTAGTCGGGAAGTGTGATCCCTGTATTCTGGTCGAACCTGAATTGCCACCAGGTCACCCCTTCTGGCACCGAGGGGTAATAAAAACAAGAGATCAGGAAAGGAGGGAAGATGAGGTTATCGTTCCGTATCAGGATCCCCAACCCCACACCGGTATAGAAAGGTTGATGAGAAAAAGAATCCCCGGTGGGTACCACAAAACCACCTTTTCCCTGTAACAGAAAGGCAAACCTGAAGCCGTATAAATAAATCGGTGTGTACATGATCACCGAGAGACTGGCGGATAATGATTTTCTGCCATAGAAAACAGTGTCAAATTTTACCTGGTTGATGAGGAAGTCACTGTTGATATTACTGTAATCAAGATTATTATTCCTGAAATTGAAACCAAAACGGTAATCTGCAAAGATATAACTCCGGAACTTGAATCTTTTATCCGGGGTCACAAACAGGGGGGACAGGTATTTCAGGCTCATCTTGAGAACACAGTCTTCCATGGATTTGTGATAAAGATATCCTCCCAGCACTAGCCTACCCGACATGTAACCGAATCCGAAAAGAAAATCACCGGCTGAGAGATCTACACCCCCATAAAACCTTGTATAGTAATCGGTGATTTCAGGCCCCAGCGTTACCTTGAATGCTCTCCCGTATGGGATGATCTCTGGTTTTCCAAAATGCAGAATATAATCGGTCAGGTAATAATTATTGGCCGAAAATGCAAGACCTGTCAGGATCCGGGTGGTGTTGTAATACATTTTATTGGAATCAATCGATAATACAGGCCGTGAAAAGAACGACCTGCGGAAGAAAGATTCGGAAATAACGAACCGTGATGGGATCTTCGTATTCCTGAGCTGGAAGGCCCGACCGCCCCAAAGACTTATATCGTTGAAATAACTGATTTCAGGTCTGATCTCATTTTCTTCTTCCTTACCCTTCTTTTCTACTACCATTTTGGTATACTGGTATCCCGCACCAAAAGCCCATTTGGTTTTAATGGAATAGAAATTCCGGTTGCAGGAAAGCCCCCAGTTCTGGTTTCCAACGTCATCCAGGGAATAGGTGAACAGGGTGTTGAGAAAAGTCCCGGCAATGTTATCGTAAGAGTATGATACGCCATTGAGACGAAAAAACGATTGCCGTTTGGTTTTGAATGAAAAACTCGTGGCAAGCCTGTCACCCAGTCCGAGAAAATTTCCATCGAAAAGCCGGAATGATACGTTGCTGAGACTTGCCGTCACCATATCAAAGCCGATAGAAAACACATCTTTGGTGACGATGATAATATCCACCGAATCACCGGAATGATGTGGAACTGTGATGTAGGTTTTCACATCATCGATGAATGACATCTGGCGAATATTTCGTTCATTATCGGCTAACAGATAAGGATCGACTTTCTGTCCTTCTTTGATAAAAAGGTTCTTCCGGATAACCCAGGATCGGGTTTTCATATGTGTTGAATTCAGGGATTTCCCAGAAGCAGTTTGCGATTCTGACAGGGTGTCGTAAATACTGGTCCCAAAAGGATCCAGGATTTCGATCCGGATATGCCGGATCACCTTTCCTTTATATTTTATAAATGGAACTTCGCTTTTGATCTTGTGCGATTTGCCAGGAATGGGTGGAATATCAGGTTGTTTAAAAGCCAGTCTGTACAACATCTGGGGGAATTTTTTTCGCGAAAATTTTTTGTAAACAGAATCATAAAAAGTGTTTGACCGTTTGACATTTTCTGGGTTTTCAGGGTTCTTATTGGATTGTATGACAAAGACAGTGTCTCTCAGGATCTTGTAGGTTTTCCCTTTGTAAGGAAACCAGGTTCCTTTCTTCACGTTTATGGTATCGTAAGAAACCGTGACCTTAAGGTTCTTCGGGTTTTCCTGGCTCCGTGAAGGGAGTGAAAAAGACAACAGAAAAAAAAGTGAGAAAAAAATTCCCAACACACTGCCTGACGGCAGTTTCGCAAATCGGGTCGGATGAGGATTACACATTTATTTCAGTTTCATCGAGGCGATGATGTCGCTGATTTTTTTGGTTAAGATGACATCCTTGTGATCATATTCTTCTTTGTCACCCAGGTCCTCCTTCACACTGAAGTAATACTTGATCTTGGGTTCGGTACCGGAAGGCCTCACGCTGATGCGGGATCCATCTTCCAGGAAGAATTGCAGTACATTCGATTTCGGAAGATTGAGCACTTTTTCCTTCCCGGTAATAAAATTCCTCTCACGCAAAGTCAGGTAATCCCTGATCTCCATTACTTTTGAGTTATTGATATGGATTGGAGGATTCCGACGGTAATCTACCATCATTTTTTGGATTTCTTCTGCGCCGGTCTTTCCTTTCCTTGTTACAGAGATCAGGTGTTCCTTGTAGAATCCAAGTTCCTGGTAGATACGGATGAGGAGGTCAAAAAGGGATTTCCCCTGGTTGGCCATCCATGCAGCGGCTTCCGCAAGGAGCGCACATGCGCTGACGGCATCTTTATCCCTGACAAAATCACCGATCAGGTAGCCGAAGCTTTCTTCCCCGCCTACGATGTATTTCATTTTCCCTTCCTGCTTACGAATCACATCTGCGATAAATTTGAAGCCGGTAAGGCATTCAAAATATCCGACCCTGAACTTTTCTGCAATCTGCTTCAGAAGTTCGGTAGTGACGATGGTGGAAACGATGAATTCATTTCCAGTTAGCATCTTCTTCTCTTCCCAGCGATAAAGGATGTAGTAGAAAAGAAGGGATGCAGTCTGGTTTCCGTTCAGAAGGATGAATTCACTTTTGTCATTCTTCAATGAAAGACCTACGCGGTCGGCATCCGGATCTGTAGCCATTACCAAGTCTGCATCGATCTCACGCGCCTTTTGGAGGGCCAGGGTCATAGCATCCTGTTCTTCGGGGTTCGGGGAACGTACCGTCGGAAAATTGCCATCGGCAATCATTTGTTCCTTCACTGTGGTAACATTTTCAAAACCGTATCGCTTCAGAATCTCCGGTATCATTTTCCGCCCGCAACCATGGAGCGGTGTATAAACGATCTTCAGGTTTTTCTGAAGCCGGATTATTTCAGGAGATAAGGACAGGCCGAGAACAAGGTCAAGATAGGCTTCATCGACCTCTTTTCCGATTTCAGTAATATTTTCAGGATTGCCGGTCCACCGCACATCTTCCACTGAAGTGATCTTCTGAACCTCCCCGATCACATTTTCATCATGAGGAGCGATCATCTGTGCGCCGTCATCCCAGTATGCCTTATAACCGTTGTATTCTTTAGGATTGTGGGAAGCAGTCAACATGACCCCTGTCTGGCATTTCAGGTGGCGAATTGCAAATGAGAGTTCCGGAGTTGGCCGGATGTCATCAAAGATAAAAACCCTGAAACCATTAGCTGCCAGTACTTCTGCCGTGATTTTTGCGAATAATCTGCTGTTGTTACGGCTGTCAAATGAAATGGCTGCCTGAATCGGGTGAATATCCGGAAACATCTTCAGGAGATAATTTGCAAGTCCCTGTGTGGCCATTCCAACGGTATATTTGTTCATCCGGTTCGTTCCGGCACCCATAATTCCTCTCAATCCACCGGTCCCGAATTCCAGATCGCGGTAAAAGGCATCGGTCAGTTCTGCCGGGTTCTTTTCCATCATCTCCCTGACCAGAGCTTTGGTATCATTATCAAAATCTCCATCCACCCAGGCATTCGCGCGTTTCAATATATTCGGGTCAATTGCAGTATTCATAAGTTATTATTGATTAAAAAGTCAAAATTCTTTCTATCTGTCCTTATTCAGTATTAATAAGATCCCATCATATTCCCGATGCATTTCTTCAGGCTCGTTCTCCAATATGGGATTGCGATCCCAAACCGTTCTTTGAATTTGGTTTTATTGAAAACACTGTAGGATGGCCTTGCGGCAGGGGTGGGGTACTCTTTTGTTTCAACAGGTTCAAGGATGCAGTCAATTCCCGAAATTTCGATGATCGCATGTGCAAAATCGTACCAGCTGATCACACCCTCATTGGCATAATGGTAAACCTCCATGGAAGTGGTATTCGCAATTTCCGGCAGAATGTCAAGGATTGCTTTGGCGAGATCGCTTGCGTAAGTAGGCCCACCAACCTGGTCATAAACAACCTTTAATTTTCCGAGTTCTTTTCCTTTTTTCAGAATCGTTTTTACAAAATTCTGCCCGTACTCTGAATATAACCAGGAGGTGCGGATAATGATGCCTTTAACATCTTCTTGCAGGATTCGTGTTTCTCCTTCCAGCTTGCTTTTTGAATAAACAGAGACAGGATTTACCGAGTCAGTTTCTTTATAGGGTTTGTAACTCTTTCCATCAAAAACATAATCCGTTGAAATATGGATTAATAGGATCCCTGTTTCCGCACAGATCCTTGCCATTTTCCCGGGAGCATTTGCATTCACGGCCATCGCATGGTCGGTTTCGGATTCTGCCTTATCCACAGCGGTATATGCGGCACAGTTGATCAGGATACCGGGTTTGAGTGCGGCCAGGAAGGCAGCCATCCCCTGGGAATCGGTGATATCCAGATCACGGACATCGATGAACGTAAAAGTATGATTTTTGTAATCACCGGCAAGTTTTTTCAGAGCGCTTCCCAATTGCCCATCACCTCCCGTTACGAGAATTTTCATTTTTAATGTTTGTTTGATTAATGAAAATACGCCTGTCTTCTGTTTTCAATACCGGATCATTTTATCATTACAGATTTACTCCCCGGCCATTTTTCAATATTGAGAAACGTCGGAAAGTAGTCGATTATTTTATCATTTTCTCACTGATAGCGAAATGATTGGCCTTTCTTTCCGGATGAAATCCTGATCCATTCAAATAGCAGGAACCGGGCCTGCCTTTTTATCCTAAACCTTTGTATTAATATTTATTACCAGAACAGGTTGCAAATGTACTGAATAGACTGAAAAGAACCATGATCAATCTGGTAAATTTACTGGGCGATATTCACATTTGAATGAATGCATTTTTATGATCCATCCTGCGCACCCTCCGAAGATCGTTTTAATGGTTCCGCGAAACTGATCATATGTTAGGAAATCCGAAGATCAGGAAGCTAAAGATTCAGCCGGGTCTGGATGGCTTTTACCTCGTTTGTCAGTTTCTTTACCGTTTGCACCAGCTGGTAGGTAGTACCGGCAGTATTTTCAGGAATTTCCGGGCTGATATAATTGACGAACTGCCAGATCTCCCGGATGTCGTTCACCGCGATTTCAAAAGGTTCATAAGCCGGGTTCAGGGAATGAAGGATGAGTTTCCCGTCGGTCCGGATCTTATTTTCAACGACTTTAAATACGATGCCTTCTTCGGAGGTGAGGATAATGCATGCATCCCGGTCACGAACAGCGCGCCAGTCCTGGACGAAGACCCCGGTCACCCAGGCTCCTTCAGGGATGGGCAGCATGGAATCGCCGCTTATCTGGAAAGTGCGGTATTTCTTTTGTTTTGAAAGAAAAGGAAGCCGGAAAGTAGGGAGGATGCTGATGTATTCCGGGTCGGCAAATCCGCTTTTGTATCCGGCTTTTGCTTTTTCTGTTACCAGTTCGATGTTCTCCTGGTTATCCTGGCCTACGGTGGTGGCCAGGATTCGCAGGCTGCTGCCTTTGATGAAAACATCGTAGCCTTTTTCCAACTGCCTGAGCTGGCTTTCGGGCAATTTCGTGAGGTCGGCCTTGACAAGGGTGTCGATCGCTACCCTGAAATAATTTGAAAAACTGACCAGGGCTTCTATTCCGGGTTGGGCAATGGCATTCTCATATCCACTCAGGGTTGAACGCTTCATCCCAAGGGCAACCGCTACATCATCCTGTGTACGTCCCATCCTCTTCCGGAAAAATTTTATGTTTGAATGAAAAAACATAATTGCAATTATTTTGAATTTTGATTATATTGTAGTCGGAAATTTGATTAAAAACTCGTCAAAGATAATAAAAAAAATAAATAGCAAAATAGCGAAATGGTGAAATCGCGAAAAATTTATTAACAACCGTATTACTTTCTTGGTTTTGGCAGATTAAAAAGCAAAAAGAGCATGAAAACGTATGATGTAAAACGGTTTAATCAGGAAATGAGGTCAAGATCGAGATTGTTTTCTGTAAATATTTATAATATGTTAACTACGATCAAGATTAATGATTTAAGCCGGATTCCAGTAAAACAATTAATGAGAAGTGCTACTTCTGTCGCTGCTAACTTCAGTTCTGCAACGAGGGGAAGGTCTGATGCCGAATTTTATTCCAGAATCTGTATCGTTACCGAAGAATGCGATGAATGTCTGTTCTGGATTGACTTTTTAACCGAAACAGGATTAACAACGATTGCTGAAATTGGAGTATTAAGAAATGAAGCCGACGAATTGCTACGCATATTTTCTTCTATTAAAAGAAAACTGAAAATTAAACGTATTCAATAATTTCGCCATTTCGCCATTTCACCATTTCACCATTTCGCTATTTCGCTACTTATGTTAAAAACGAACCGCAATATCGTCCACTTTGACCTCGACACCTTCTTCGTATCGGTGGAACGCCTGCAGAATCCTGCATTGCAGGGCAAGCCGGTGATCATCGGCGGGATGTCCGACAGGGGCGTCGTGGCAAGCTGCAGCTATGAGGCCCGCCATTTCGGCGTCAGCTCGGCCATGCCCATGAAGATGGCCCGGATGATGTGCAGGGATGCCGTATTCATCCGGGGCGATATGGAACTTTATTCCCGCTATTCGCATCTGGTTACCGACATCATCGCAGAAAAGGCGCCGTTGTATGAGAAGGCTTCTATTGATGAGCATTACCTCGATGTGACCGGCATGGATCGTTTCTTCGGCCTGCAGAAATGGACCCACGAACTTCGTACGGCGATCATGAATAATACAGGATTGCCGATCTCGTTCGGCCTGTCGGTAAACAAGACTGTTTCGAAGATTGCTACCGGCGAAGCCAAGCCGAACGGGGAACTGCAGGTTCCGGAAGATCATGTGAAACCGTTCCTTGCCCCTTTGTCGATCCGGAAAATACCGGGAATAGGGGAGAAGACCTATCCTTTACTCCGATCCATGGGAGTCGCCACCATCGATACCCTGAGCCGCATTCCCCTGGAAATGATGGAACGGGTCATGGGAAAGAACGGCATCATCCTGTGGGAACGGGCCAACGGCATCGACACGACCCCGGTAAAGCAATATTCGGAGAGCAAATCTGTCAGCACGGAAACCACATTTGAACAGGATACGATCGATATAATCCGGATGAAGGAGATCCTGGTGAAGATGGTGGAAAAGATCGCTTATGAACTGCGTGAGCAGCAGAAACTCACCGCCTGCGTGACGGTCAAGATCCGGTATTCCAATTTCGATACCCATACCATCCAGCAACAGGTTCCTTACACGGCCTTCGACCATGTCCTCATTCCCATTGTGAAAGAACTGTTCGACAAACTGTACCAGCGCCGTATGCTGATCCGCCTGATCGGGGTACGTTTCAGCAAGCTGGTTCCCGGCAGCCAGCAGATCGACCTGTTCGAGGATTCGGTGGAGATGATCAACCTGTACCAGGCGATGGACCGGATCCGGCATAAGTATGGGCAGAAAGCAGTACGGAGGGCAGTGGCTTTCACAAATAGCGAAACCTGCCTGCCTTAGGCAGGTAGCGAAATAGTAAAAAACATAGAACCCAGAACCGGAAATTCGTAAATCTAAAATCTAAAATCGTAAATTGTTTCTAAACTGCCACTCATACTATTCCCTGCGCTATGGCACCCTTCCCATTGAAAAACTGGTGGAAACAGCAAAGTCATGCGGCGTCACCACCCTTGCACTCACCGATATCAATAATTCCACCGGTATCGTCGATTTTGTGAAGACCTGTAGGGAGAATGGGATCAGGCCCGTCGCGGGAATTGAGTTCCGTAGGGATGAGCAGTTGTTGTACATCGGCCTGGCCAGGAATAATGAAGGCTTTCGTGAACTGAATGAGTTCCTGTCGTACCATACCCTCAATGGACTACCGCTACCCAACCAAGCCCCGGAGTTTGAAAATGTAACGATAATCTATCCATTGCAAAATAGCGAAATAGCGAAATGGCGAAATAACGGAAGCTCGTCAACTCGCCAACTCGCCAACTCGCCAACTCGCCAACTTTTTGGCGTTCCCCCTTCATTTATCCGCAAACTGGCAACCATCAATGACAAAAATATTCTTGATCGCGCGGTCATCCTTGCCCCCGTTACATTTACCAATGAAAAGGAATACGACCTGCACTGCAACCTGCGGGCTGTCGATAACAACATTCTTCTCAGCCGGCTTAGCCCTGAGCAACTGGCTGCTCCGGACGAAATGATGATCCCGGAAGGGAAGGTGAGGGATCTTTACAAAGACTACCCTCAGCTGATCCGGAATACGGAACAATTGATCGGGGAATGCTCGATCGATTTTGATTTTTCTTCTCATAAAAACAGGAAGACCTTTACCGGGAATTCCTATGATGACAAAACCCTTCTTGAAAAGCTGGCCAATGACGGGTTGGTATACCGGTATGGCAAGTCCAACCGCGAAGCAGCAAAACGGGTCAGGCATGAACTGGAGATTATCGATAAAATGGGATTTTCATCCTATTTTCTGATAACCTGGGACATCATCCGCTATTCCATGTCACGGGGATTTTACCATATGGGCCGTGGCAGCGGCGCCAATAGCATCGTGGCCTATTGCCTGAAGATCACCGATGTGGATCCCATCGAACTTGATCTTTACTTCGAACGCTTTATAAACCCGAAACGAACCTCTCCTCCCGATTTTGATATCGATTATTCCTGGAAGGAAAGGGATGAAGTGCTGGATTATATCTTCAAACGCTATGGCCACAAACATACTGCCCTGCTGGGCGCTATGTCAACATTCAAAGGCAATTCGATCTACCGGGAACTGGGGAAGGTACACGGCATTCCAAAAGGGGAGATGGACGATCTTCTGAAATATCCTGAAAAAGAGATCCATAAGAATGAGGTTATCCGAAGGATCAGTGAACTCGGGGCGATGATGGTCGATTTCCCAAACATCCGCAGCATTCATGCAGGAGGAGTGTTGATCTCCGATGAACCTATCACCTGCTATACCGCCCTGGATATGCCTCCCAAAGGTTTTCCGACCACCCAATGGGATATGTACGCGGCGGAAGACATCGGCTTTGAAAAACTGGATATCCTCAGCCAACGGGGCATCGGGCACATCAGGGAAACTGCTGAGATCGTCCTGAAGAACCGTGCCGTGAATGTTGATGTTCACAGGGTACAGGAATTTAAAAAAGACGAAGAGGTAAAACACTTGCTCAGGGGGGGGGAGACCATCGGCTGTTTTTATGTGGAAAGTCCTGCCATGCGCGGATTATTGAAAAAACTGCAATGTGATAACTATCGCAGCCTGGTTGCTGCCAGTTCCATCATCCGCCCGGGTGTGGCCCGTTCGGGCATGATGCGTGAGTATATCTACCGGTTTCATCACCCGGGACAATTCAAGTACCTGCATCCTGTGATGGAAGAACAGTTAAAGGAGACTTATGGTGTGATGGTGTACCAGGAAGATGTGCTGAAGATCTGTCACCATTTTGCCGGACTGGACCTGGCGGATGCCGATGTACTGCGCAGGGCCATGAGCGGGAAATACCGGTCGAAAAAAGAACTACAACGGATCATCGACAAATTCCTTGAAAATTGCAGGAATTTCGGCTACCCGGAGGAAATTACGAAGGAGGTCTGGAGGCAGATCGAATCCTTTGCCGGTTATTCCTTCTCCAAGGCCCATTCGGCATCCTATGCCGTGGAAAGCTACCAGAGCCTCTACCTGAAAGCCCATTACCCATTGGAATTCATGACTGGTGTGATCAACAATTTCGGTGGGTTTTACAGCTCCTGGGTTTACTTCAATGAGGCCCGCAACTGTGGCGCCACCCTTCATCTTCCCTGTGTTAACCGCGGCGAATATAAAACAAGCATTGCCGGAACCGACATTTATGTGGGGTTTATTCATGTGGCGAACCTTGAAAATTCGGTTGCAAAAAGGATCAGCGAAGAACGAAAGACAAATGGAAATTATTCCGGGCTGGAAGACTTCATCACAAGGACCCGCATCCCGATTGAACAACTTATCCTCCTGGTCCGCATCGGGGCATTGCGGTTTACCGGGAAGTCAAAGGCCCAGCTTCTCTGGGAATCGCACTTATTGCTGGGAAAGAAGCCTTCCGGCACCGGGCAGGATCCGCTCTTCTATACGCCGCCGAAAACATATGAATTACCTTCCCTGGAAAAAAATACAGTAGAAGATGTTTATGATGAAGTTGAACTGCTCGGGTTTCCGGTTAAACATACCTATTTCGATCTGCTCGAAACCTCATTCCGCGGGGAAATCATGGCAAAGGACATGATCGGTTCCTTAGGGAAGAAGGTACGGATGCTGGGCCAGCTTGTGACGATAAAATATGTGAGGACCGTGAAAAAAGAATGGATGCACTTTGGAACATTTATCGATATTACAGGTCATTTTTTCGACACCGTTCATTTTCCTGATTCCGTGAAGAATTATCCTTTTCGTGGCGACGGGATCTACCTTCTTCTGGGCAAGATTGTGGAGGAATTCGGGTTCCCCAGCATGGAGGTTCAGAAGATGGCGAAGATGCCGTTGAAGAAGGATCCGAGAGCAGGGTGAAGGGAAATTGAGGATGGAGAATAGAGGATGGAGGTCAGAAATCTGATCTCTGATCTCTGACCTCAGACTTCATTTAATCCCGATCATCATGTTCGATCCCTGAGGAGTGTCTCTTCTACGGATGTATTTGAATCCTGCATTCTGCATCCATGTTTTAATCTCTTTTTCCGTGTAGGTATCTCCCTTTTCAGTTCCTACCAGCATATTCAGGGCAAAGAAAGCGCCCATGGCCGGACTTGTCCGGTCATCCGTCATGATATGGTCAAGAATGACCAGCTGACCCCCTGGATTTAGGGCTTCAGAGCATTTGTTAATGAGAAGTTTGTTCTCATCTGGTGAATTGATATGAAGAACTGCAGAAAGTAAAACCAGATCATAATCATAACCTAATTTGTCTTTCAGGTAATCACCGGCAATAGTGGTAACCGAATCATCAAATCCTTCCTGGGAAATATATTGCCTGGTAATTGGTACCACATTAGGAAGATCGAAGATTGTTCCACTGATCACAGGGTTTTCCCGGATGAATTCAAACGTAAATGCACCTGATCCCCCGCCAATATCCAGCACGCTCTTGGTTTGTGACAGATCTAGCACCGCAGCAATCTCTTTTGCCTGTTGTATGCCTCTTGAATGCATAGCAGCAATAAAGGATTCGAGCCAGGTCTCTTCCCGTTCACCGATCGGCTGTTTCACAGCTACCGAGGTTCCGGCTTTTACAGCTTCCGTTAATGTGCTCCAGGTCTTCCACAGATGCACCAGGTGGGCGAGGCCACCCATGTATGTGGGTTGACCTTTGATCATGAAACGGGTCGAAAAATCCGTATTGGAAAATTGACTACCTGATTTTTTCAACAGCCCGATAGGAACCAACGCATTCATGAGCCGATCGATAGCACGTTCATCGGCTCCTATTGCCTTTGCCACAATTGGTGAGCTTAGCGGACCGTCTTTAAAAATAGTAAAAAGGTTCAGTTCATGTGCTGTGAGGATGATCCTACTGATACGGAATGCATTCACCATCTCCATAAAATCCCCTGGGGAATTGATCTCTTTCATGTGGTTATTATTTTTATTTTCAACCTACTTTTCTTCATTTACCTTGAGATTGAACAAGCTAAATTAACAATTTTCACTATATTTGTCCATGAAGGAGAGAAGGAATTTCTCCCGAAACTGATTGTCAAACAATTAAAACTTTAATTATGAACATTTCGATTTCCGTTATTGTCATCGGGTTTTTTATACTTCTTTTCTTTTCCGGTGTAAGGATTATCCGGCCCACCCATCGCGGATTGGTTGAAAGGCTCGGGAAATACAACCGTTTTTCATTACCGGGCTTTCACTGGATCGTGCCGGTAATTGAGAAAATGTACCAGGTGAATGTCACCGAAAAAATGATCAATGCTGAACCTCAGGAGATCATTACCAATGATAACCTCAATGCAAAAGTTGACGCCCAGGTTTATTTCAAGATCAAATCAGATGAGGACAGTGTGAAATTTTCTCAGTACAATGTCAACAGCATCGAGTATCAGATCGTAAACCTGGCCCGCACCACACTTCGTAACATCATCGGCACCCTTACCCTGAAATCAGCAAACAGCGAACGGGGAAGAATCAACAAAGACCTCCATACGACTTTGCTCTCTGAGACCAGCCATTGGGGCATCGAGATCATCCGTACCGAATTAAAGGAAATTGAACCTCCGAAAGATGTACAGGAGACAATGAACAAGATCGTCAAAGCAGAGAATGAAAAAATCGCTGCCATCGATTTTGCAACGGCTACCGAAACCAGGGCCGATGGGGAAAAACGCGCCGAAATCCGGAAAGCAGAAGGATTCAAACAAGGTGCCATCCTTCGTGCAGAAGGCGAAGCTCAGGCCATTCAACTTGTCAATGAGGCTGCTGAAAAGTATTTTATCGGGAATGCCCAACTTTTACGGAGAATCCAAGCACTGGAAACCTCCCTCAAAGAAAATACAAAATTTGTCGTTCCTGCTGGCTCAGATCTCGTGAATGTACTCAGTGAAATGGGTGGTATCATTCCACTGAAGCCAAAAGAAACCAAAGAACCCGGAACCTCTCAACCCGGGGTAAAATGATTTGTAGAGGAGTTAAGACTTAGAGTTTTGCCTTGATTTCCTCTATATCTTTTATATGTAACGACCGTAGTTCTTTTACTTCCGATTCGATCTTGTCATGAAAGTTCTTATGTTCGGTTTTTTCCGCATTCAATTTCGATGACAATTCTTTGAACTTTTCATCGACACCTGATATATGATGTGCTTGCTCTTTCACGACTTTGTTAACAAATTCATCGAGTTCCGTGGCAAAGTTTCGTTGTTTCTCTTCACACTTCTCTATCTCTGAAGTAAAATTAGCTGAAAATTCGTGCAAAGTCAAAGAAAACGAGTCGGCCGCCTTCTTCATTTCTTTCTGTATCGAAACAAATTCCTGTTTCACGGATTCACCCAATTTCAGGTTTTCTTCAGATAATTCACGGACACTCTCATCAGATTTGCTTTTCAGGAAGAAAACAAGCGCCAGGAGCAGCAGGAAAATAATGGCGATGACAATAACGGCCAGCAGGAGGTAATTCTGTGCGTTCATGCTGGTTTTACTAACCCTGACATCAAGATCATTGAACCGTGCTGCAATTTTTTGCAGGGAATCATTGGTCTGTTTAAGCGCTTTCTCATTTGAGGAAAGGTTTTTCGCAAGGCTGTCAAAGACAGTTAGCTGTTTCGTTGCTATTTTTTTTGCATCAAATCCTGCTTTCTTCGCAGCATCGATACCTTCAGTGATCTTTTTCTTTTCCGATTGAAAATCTTTCTTCAGAAGATAATCGGCATTCTGTGCCCAGGAAGCCACCGTAAACAGGGCAATTACAAGAAGTGTAAAACATTTTTTCATATATTGAATTTTGGTTTTGTTTATGGCCAAGATTTTCCCTCTAAGTTTAAATGCAGGAAACAGGAAAAGTTATGGCATGAGGATTGGTTAATGCCATAAAGATAATACTTAAAAATCTGGAAGTCAATAAGGAGATGATATTAATAGCCGAAAAGATCTTTCAGCGTTAGTTTTTTAACAGGCCCGATCTGCCTGAGCGCATTAAAATCGATGGCCGATTCCCTGCCTAGGATCAGGTAGGTTTTTGCTTTGTTTTTCAGGTACTTATCCTCAAATGTGATCATATCGTCCAGGGTCATTTCTGCCACTTTTTCTAATATATCTTTACGAATATCCTGCTTAAGGGCGAGTTTTTCAGCATTCAGGAAATTCCAGATGCTGTTCATCCTGCGGATCCTTTCCGTACTGATTTTGTTTAACAAGGCATATTTGGATCCATGGAATGTACTTTCAGAAACAGGGAGAACTCTAAAAAGTCCATCGAAGGCGATAAAAGCATCCATAACCTTGTCATTCTGTGTTGCAATGAAACCCTTGTTCAGGTATGACTTTTCAAGATCAGCCGGCTCCTGGTATCGCGAAGTTGCGGTATAAGCCAGGGCTCTTTTTTCCCGAAGCTCCTGGAAAACGATATTGCTTCCGAAATACAAGTTAAACAGGGCAATTACAGGCGCCAGGGAACGGTTGTATCGGCCTCCCTTGATAAGGGTATAGAGTTTTGCCTGCGTGGCGTCATAAGGCGCAAATAACACGGTATTTTCAAGCGTTTCTCTTTCCCGGAATACCAGCGGTTCAGGAACCGGCTTTAATGCAGACGGGCCTGCATGGTATTTTTCCAGTAGGCCGATAAGTTCAGCCGGCTTTGTATCCCCATAATAAAGGATGTCGTGCCTGATATTCCTGAGATCTTTGATTTTCTCGACTAGTTCCAGAACTGTCAGCGACCGGAGTTCAAATTCCGTCAGGATATTTTTATAAGGGGAAGAAGACCCATAGATACCAAAACTGATCAGTGCAGAAAATACTTCGTTCTGATTGGCTTTCCCATCCGATCGTGCTTTAAGTATATTTTCTACACGGTTGTCATACGCCTTTTTGTCAGGAACCGTATCGGCCAGCAACTCCTCCATAAGACAAATCGCCTGTTCCATATTTTCACTCAACCCATTGAGGGAAAGCGATGTCTCTTCATCCGTTGTATTCACATGAAATGCGCAGGCAAGACGGTAGAACTCCAGATTGATCTCTTCCACGGTATGTTTCGACGTTCCGAGGTAAGGGAGCAGGTCAATGGCAAAATTCATTACCTTATCATGGTTTTTGCCCATTTTGTAGTAGTATTCCAGATGAAAGGTCCTATTCTCGGTATTTTCCATGTAAAGGATTCGGGTGGAATTCGTCTGTTGCAGTGTTTTTATGTCCTTAGAATAATCAAGGAATTCAGGTTGTATATCCGGAATTCTGGTTTCCTTCACTTTTTTCAGGAAAGCAGATTCCTGATCACGGTTGATATGTATTGGGGTTATAGGAGGCTTGCTTACTTTCGGCACCGCTTCGGGTGGCCCCTGCTTTTTGTATATGATCACGGGGTTGTTATGCATATGCGTGCTGGCAAATGCAACAATATCTTCCTTCCTGATCCTTCCCATTTTTTCGATGTACGCTGTGAAATCTTTATAAGGAATATCGTTCAGATAGGCATGTGAGATTGCCATCGCCCTGCCCTGGTTCGATTCATATTGTTTCAAGAGATCAAACCGGGCATTGTTGAGGACTGCTTTGGGCAACCACCCGGGAAATTCTCCTTTTTTAAGAAGCTCCACCTGCTGAATCAATAGGTCCCTGACTTCCTCCAGCGACTGACCCGATTTCGGGCGACCGCTCAGGATCATCATCCCGTAATCAGCAAGCTGACCATCGTAAGCCGATGCATTCAACACTTTCTGCGGCTGGTTCAGGTTCAGGTCGATCAGTCCGGCTTTGCCATTTGAAAGGACAGAAGCGGTCATTGTGAGCAGGAGAGAGTCCTCCTCGTTTGCTTTGATATCAAATCCGTAACCTATCCGGATGTTCTCTGCCTCAAGGCCCGTGATCTCCTTTATAACCGTCGCATCAAGAGGTTTCCATGCTCCGGATTTCAAAGGAGGAACGGGTCCGGGTTTCATCTTGCCGAAGGTGTTGTCTATTATCTCAATGGTATTGTCAGGATCGAGTTCTCCTGACATGCAGATGGCCATGTTGTTCGGTACATAATAATTCAAGAAGAATTCACGGATGCTCTTCATTGAAGGATTTTTCAGGTGTTCCGCCTCACCCAACGTGGTTTGCGTTCCATAGGGATGATTGGGAAAAAGAAGTTGCATCAGGACCTCATTGACCTTCCGGTTGTCGTTGGTCAGCGACATGTTTTTTTCCTCATACACGGTTTCCAACTCGGTATGGAATAACCGCAACACAGGTCTTGAAAACCTTTCCGCTTCGATCCTAGCCCAGTTTGCAACCTGGTTGGATGGAATGTTTTCCATGAAGATGGTGTAATCATTGGAGGTTCCTGCATTGGATCCCTGGGACCCGATGGCATCCATCAGTTTGTCGTATTCGTTGGGGATGGCATGCAGTGAAGCCTGGTAAGAGATGCTGTCGATTTCCTCGTAAAGGAGGGCGCGTGTGTTTTCATCTTTCTCTTTCCGGTACGTTTCGAACAAGGCCTCGATCTGACCGAGCAGCTTTGATTCCTTTACCCAATCAGTGGTTCCGAAGTTTTCTGTCCCTTTGAACATCATGTGTTCAAAATAATGTGCCAACCCTGTGGTTTCCGGCGGATCCATTTTGCTTCCCGTATGAACGGCAATAAAGGTTTGTATCCTGGGGGTGTCGTGGTAGATAGAGAGAAAGACCTTCAATCCATTTTCCAACACATAGATCCTCGTATTTAACGGATCTCTCTTCACGGTTTCGTATTTGTAGGTTTTTCTCAATGCCATATCGGTTGTATAGCTCAGTCGTTCAGTTGCTTAGTCACTTAGGTGTTTTTCTAACTTTCTGATTTTGTGACTTTGTGACTTTTTATTCTTCATTCTTCAAAGATACTCACCTTTCGCAAAACATTCCTTCCCGTGAATTTCATTTTTTATTGTTGGGAAAAGATAAGGATTTTCATCGGACATAACACATAAAGAGAAAAAAAGTTTTGGAAAAACATTCCTTCAATAGTATATTTGAAGTATAAAATATCTGGATCATGAAAAAAATGAGACTATTGGTAATAGTGTCACTCATGCTGGTGGCAGTTATTCAAAGTTATACCCAGCAGAAATCATTTAAGTGTGGGCAATGGCGCTGGGATATTAAAACATTGACGGATAAAGACGGGGCAGGATTACTTAAGGCTAAACCGGTGGTGATGAATTTCGATCGTTTCCTGGATGCAAAGGCTCCCCGGACCCTGAATGAAAAAAGCTCAAAAGACAAAACCCAACCGAGGTTTCCATCCGAGAAAGAGGTTGTTGAAATCACCGCATATATAACGACAATAACGATTGCCGAGGATGACCATGATTTCAAGTTGGTATTGAAATCTCCTGATTCAGATGCTACCATGTTGGGTGAACTGCCCAATCCCAATTGTTCATCACTCGATAAATTTCCAATACAACGCACGCAATTCAAACAAACCTGGAAGGTATTAAGTGGGATCATGGATAAAATTAACGGCAATAACAAACCGATAAAAGTTAAAATTACCGGTGTCCGTTTCTGGGATGCTCCGCAGGGGGAGCATGGGGCTAGTTCCAATGGACTGGAGATCCATCCGATTCTGAAGGTGACCATTCTTCCTGATTGATTTTGCTGTTTTTTTCGTATATTTACGCATGAATTTATTCATTTTGAATGAATAAGTTAGTTCAGTATTAACCAAAATTTTCATTTTATGGAACAGTGTTTACACCATGGCATGGCTTACTGTCACCCGATGGCATTAACGCCGATGTTTCTCATTCCTCTGCTCATCTTCGCCCTTCACGTGAGCATGATAAGGTATGTGTCCCTTTGGTTTGTTTTCAAAAAAGCCGGCGAACCGGGTTGGGCAGCCATCATCCCGGTTTACAACATCCTGATCGCAATTAAGATTGCCGGTAAACCTTGGTGGTACATTCTTCTTCTTCTTATTCCCATCGTGAATATCATCATCGGGATCATGATCCTGCACGGGATCTCAAAGAATTTCGGGAAAGGAGGGTGGTTCACGGTAGGGCTTATCTTCCTGAGGGTCATCTTTCTTGCGATTCTTGGTTTCGGCGCCGCTGTGTATTCCGGCAATAAAGAAAAGTTTCAAAACTGATTCTTTTCCGGCATTCGCGAAGCTTTAATGATTTTTTTTGCAGAATAACATAAAGCGTGTCTTTCTGCGTTTTCTTCTAACCAAAACAGAGGTTATGAATGATATTTTTCGTCCATTGAAGTTACGGGACGTAGAATTGAAGAACCGGATAGCTATGTCGCCGATGTGCCAGTACTCCAGCCGGGATGGCTTTGCAAACGAATGGCACCTGGTGCACCTGGGAAGCAGGGCAGTGGGAGGCGCATCGCTGGTCATGACAGAAGCTACCGCGGTTTCGCCCGAAGGACGGATTTCTATTGATGATCTTGGAATCTGGAAAGAGGAGCATATCAGCTACCTGAAAAAGATCACAGATTTCATCCTGCAGCAGCATGCGGTTCCCGGGATCCAGCTTGCGCATGCAGGCAGGAAGTCAAGCCGGACCTCTCCATGGAACGGTGACAGGTTGTTATCCATTTCTGAAGGAGGTTGGGAAATCTTTGCCCCCAGCGCAATTAATTTTTCTGATGATACTGCTATTCCTTCAGAATTGACTGCTCAAGGCATCGAAAAGGTCATCAGCGATTTCCGGTCTGCTGCAATACGTGCATCTAAGGCAGGATTCAGGGTAGCGGAGATCCATGCAGCACACGGTTACCTGGTTCACGAATTTCTGTCGCCCCTGACGAATAAACGGAAAGATGACTATGGCGGTTCTTTCGAAAACCGGATCCGGATCCTTTTGGATATTGTAACAGCAGTCAGGAGTGTCTGGCCGGATGGATTCCCGTTTTTTGTCAGGATCTCTGCGATCGATTGGAGCGATGATGGCTGGACACTTGAAGATTCAATTAACCTTGCAACAATCTTGAAGGGAAAAGGCGTTGATCTTCTGGATTGCTCTTCCGGTGGTGCCGTTCCGGGCTTGACAATACCGGCAGGTCCCGGATACCAGGTGCAGTTTGCAGAACAGATACGAAAGAAATCAGGCATTCCCACCGGTGCAGTCGGCATTATCACCACACCTGCCCAGGCAGAAGCAATTATTTCCAGTGGCCACGCTGATATTGTTTCGCTTGCACGTGAATTTCTGCGTGATCCTTATTTTCCGTTACGGGCTGCCAGAGAATTCGGCGCCGATATTCAATGGCCGGTGCAATATGAGCGGGGAAAGAGGAAGAAATAAATTTTTTTTATCCTTCCCTATCATCTGACATCATTTTTCGTATATTTATAAAAAATGTCGTATTATGAAAAAGCACATATACATATACGCATTATTACTGGGCATCCTGATGCAGGTATTCGTATCTGCTACCCTTCATGCCCAAGGGATCACGCTCGTAAACGATACGATTGATCTCACTCCCCTGATTCCCAAAACCGTCGACATTTTGGCAAATGATGTAATCCCCTCGGGTGATTCAATAAAGATTATCTGCGAAGGTGATAGCTATGTTTACGTTTCCGGTCAATCAGGTGGATCCTTTACATTTGTTGCCAACTATCTTGGGAACATGTGGGGTTATTATCCGGTCGTTACAGGGAGCTATCATATTATTGATTACACTCTGGATACAAATGCCACAGCGTTGCTGATTTTCCGGATCAGGGACTACAGCTATGATTCCCTATATCTGAATAATATCAATGCCCGTTTCGATGCTTGTGGTATACATTTTTTTGGACCTGAGCATGCCCGGTTTGAAGCTCCGAAGTTCAGCGGCAAAAACACGATCTTTTTATCGACCCTTTGGATCGGAGGGCTGGATCAGAATTCAAACCTCCACCTTGCCGGCCAACTTTACGGGCAGGGCCCGAATTATGGCTCCGCGCACACAAAATTTGATTACTGGGCTGGTCCGGTAATGGATTCAACCGCTTATTCCATTTATCAGGACACCCTGTGGAATTATATATGGAATCTGAAAAGATCAGAGATCGAATATCACAAAGCACATTGGAACGATGCCGGCTATCAACCCATATATGATATCCTGACCTGGCCCGGGAACGGGAATACAAGTCTTGGGCAAGCGGCCCAGTTAGCGCCATATTTTGACAGGAATGGCGACGGGGTCTATAACCCACTGGACGGCGATTATCCCCTGATCAGGGGCGACCAGGCTTTATTTTTTATCTTTAATGATGACCGGAATCTTCATTTAGAAACCCAAGGTGAAAAAATGAAGGTGGAAATTCATGGAATGGCGTATGTTTTTGACATCCCAAATGATTCTGCATTCAAAAATACTGTTTTCCTCAGTTATAAGTTATTCAACCGCTCGGAAAAAACTTACTACAAGACATACCTTGGGGTTTTTACCGACACCGATATCGGCTATTCCAATGATGATTATCTGGGGTGTGATGTGGAACGAAGTTATTATTATGGCTATAACGGAACACCTGTCGATGGTTCCGGTCAATCCTATGCCTATGGTGCGAATCCCCCTGCGCAGTCGGTTACAATTCTCGGCGGACCTTTCATAGATCCGGACGGATGTGACAATCCTTCGTTCAAAGGGAATACACTGAAAGGACCTTCCTTCAAAGGAGACTGCAGCATTGTGGGTCTGGATAGCGCTACAATTAAAATGTTCTATGGCCCGGGTAATGCAGACAGTGGAAATTTTATTGTCCGCGATGAAGCAATAAACGGGATCAATTTCGGTGATTCAATCCTGGATAATGAAAGATTTGGGATGACAAGGTTTGTTTACTTCAACAATAGCGGCATACCGGGATACATGACTGATCCATTATACCCCATTGAATATTATAACTACCTCCGGGGATTGTGCCGCAATGGTGATTCCATACATTACGGTGGCAATGGCACCGGACCTGTTTGTCATTTTTTATTTCCGGAATTATCCGATACCTGTGACTGGGGAACAGGGGGCGAACAGCCTTCGCCAAAATTATGGACAGAATTTACTGACGGGAATGCTCCCGGTGACCGGCGCGGATTAGGCTCAAGCGGACCATTCACTTTTAATCCGGGTCAGGTAGAGGAATTTGACCTTGCCTATACATTCGCGAGGGATTATAACAACAGCTATCCGGAAGGTTCGATCGGCAAACTCCGGGTTCTGACCGATAGTATAAGGAAATCCTTTACAACCAATATTCTCCCGGATGGCAAATCATTCAATGGAATTGAGAAAAGAACAGGAGCTTCCCTGCAGGTACAGGTATTCCCGAATCCGGCATCATCCCGGGCTTATCTCCGGTTCGACGGAAACATAAATGAGCCTGTAACCATCCGGCTATATAACGCTAACGGGTTATTGATCGGGACGGAAAAAAGAACACCTGTTGACCAAGTGATTACCCTGGATCTTACCGGGTTATCTTCCGGTTTATACCTGGTTTCTATTGGAACCAAAGGTCAAACAGTGACGAAAAAATTATCGATTGTAAAATAAATTGTGCGGGATTTTTCCGGTTAAACCTTTTCACCACATTCAGGGCAAAATTTAGCTCCGGGGTTTATTTTGGCCCCGCAGTGTGCACATTTATCATCTTCATTCAACTTTGCACCGCAATTGGGACAAAATTTGGCATTTGCTGCTAGTGGTGCTTCACATTTCGGGCAGGTAGCCCTTATGTTCGTCCTCCAGTATTCCGTACCCAGCTTCTTATCCTCTTCTGCCATGGCAGCATGCTCATGGATCTCTTCCACCGATTTCTCGGATTGTGCATAGGCCATTTCCACGCCAAGGTCGGGGGCACAATTCTTACACAACCCTTTTTTTGTGTTCCAGCACTGTTCCCTGCATACCCATGAATGGCAATGCGGACATTGGATGAAGACAGGTTCCATTTCGATGAGTGCTTCTTCAAAAGCTTTGTCATGGGCATTTTTCCATGACGCATCCCGTACTGTCTGACCAACCGTTGAAAGACCTCCGAGAAAGCCT
>Ga0224524_1000162_pt1 | contig 29204 bp, 21 predicted proteins | sample CFST75metaG_FD_179895 | JGI IMG/M metagenome (GOLD analysis project Ga0224524, IMG submission 179895) | Peat soil microbial communities from Stordalen Mire, Sweden - C.F.S.T75 | ecosystem: Environmental > Terrestrial > Soil > Wetlands > Peat | place: Sweden: Norrbotten County, Stordalen Mire... | reverse complement strand
GGTATATGCCAACCAGTCGGACAAATACCTTGTTGAACAGCCGAGATAGTTTGAGCTCCACTAGGACAAGCTAGAGTATAGGTGCCATTGCCATTATCCGTGCTAGTGGCGTTATTACAATCATAAGGCAAATTCATAGCCTCAGCCCATTCATAAAGACCACCATCAGTAGTACAGTTAGCAGAATCATCACCATAACAATATTTTTCCACTAAACTATTATTTACCTGACAGGACCAAATACCTTGATCGTTACCAGAAAGATCATGACAGCCTGGTTCAGAGCTACCATTATTTATTTTTGTTCCAATATTTAAATTTTCTGCAAACCAACACTGAGAACCAATGGAGACAGTGGAATAAGTTTGGCCACCGTAAGAAATACTATTTACTCCACCACAAGCACCAGCCGAAACAAAAGTCACTGAAATAGTGTGGTTAGCAGTAACGTTAGTAAAGGTATAAGTAGTAGGGGTACCAACTGAGACAGTATCTACAAGAACATCAGAAATAAGATAGCCGTCATCTGGGGTAATAGTAAAGGTTTTATTAGAGCCATAGTTAACCGTATCGGTTGGGGTTATAGTTCCATGGGCTCCGGCTGATGAAGTTATGGTATAGGAGTTAATAGCAAAAGTAGCGGTAATAGATTTATTAGCTATTATATTAGTATCGGTTCTTTCGGCAGTTAATATTCCGTCGCTCCAAGTAACAAAGTAATAGCCAGTATTAGGAATAGCGGTAACAGTGGTGGCGTTACTGCCATAATAGATGTCTTGGGAAGTAGTTCCAGTTATTTTTCCATTGGCTCCAGCAATATAGCTAAGAACATATTTAGGGGTACTGCTACTGCCAGTGTTAGTAAAGGGATTAAAGTAGGGGGCTGGGCCACAGGCTACTTTAATGTTGGTTATATTAGTCTTAGCTATTATTCCCGTATTATCTTTTATATAGCAGGCTTGGCCTAAATAACTTTGTTTAATAGTGACATTATAGTTAGTGTTAGTAACTAATTTAGTCGGAAAAGTAAAATTACTATCACTACCTAATTTAATAATAATCTCATCTTGGTTGTTATTTTGTAATATTACTAATCCACTTAGACCAGTAATTGATCCGCTAATAGTGTAGCCAGTGGAATTATTATTGTTATTATTTGTATTATTAGCTTGGTTATTATTGCTTTGGTTATTATTATTTGTGTTAGTATTATTTTGATTATTAATATTCTTCTTATTAATATAGTTTCTGGTGACTGGACCAAAGTAGCCTATGGCAGGATTTATTTTATTAGCTTTTTGAAACTTAATTAAACTAGCTTTGGTAGCCTTACCAAAAATAGTTGTTTCTTTGCCCTTAGAGCCAGCTCCAGACTTAGCAACAATAAAACCATTAGTATTTAGATAGACTTGTAATTGTTTAACATCATTATTAATACTGCCTAAACTTAGATTATGGTTAAATAAAAAACCACTAGCTAAAACTGAGTGGATAAAAAACACAAATAAAAATAAACTTATTATAGTAAGCTCTATAAATAAACCCCTCTTTTTGAGCATATTATTGTTTTATAACAATATAATTATATATTTATATTATATAGCATAACCAAAAATAATGTAATATAACCAATTTTTATAGTCTATACGGCGTTGTTCAAATTTTTTCTCCAGAAAAAAGAGTGCGCGACAAAAAAAGTTGTTTTAAACCGCCGTGTCATCCTAACGAAAGTCAGGATCTATCATTACGTAATAAATAGAATACATAGCCTTAGTATAATCTTTTATTATTATACTAGCTTATAATTAAACTCTTTGGTATAAAGAAGTTTTTAGACATTTTCTTTCTAAGTTTTGCGGCCTTGCTTTTATTTCTAGAAATCTTCATTCGAACACTATGTTTCTTCTCTAGAATGCTTTTAAAAAATAGCTTGTTTTCTAAAGTTATCTCATGATTTTTACTATAAAAAACATCTATATCACTAACTAACTGTTTATTAAGAAAAACTTCAACGATTAAGTCTCCAAAAATATTTAAATAATAAAAATCATTAAACGAAATTACATCGTCGGTATTTATTGAAACAAATTTACTCGTCCATGTTTTTTTAAAGTTTACATCAAGCTCTGTTTTCCCTCGTGTAATATAAAAACCATATTTATTCTTTCTTTCAAAAGCCTTAAAAATATCTTTTTCTATTTCATTTCTACCGACAATAAAAAAATTATGGGGATTCCATATAAATATGGGGCAATTACCAGGCACCCAATCAATAAGAATGTTTACAATATGCCCCCAATAGGTATCACAGGTTAATAAATTAGGGAAATAATAAGAAATAGATTCTCCCTCTTTTAAATTAAAAATTGCATCTTCGCTAATTTCCTTTTCTTTTTGTGTTTCAAATAACTTTGAAAGTTTGTTTAGCCAAAGCCTACTGATAAAATATTCACTACCAACCTTTGCAACCACCTCGTTTTCTAGCAAAAACTTAAGAGCTGTGTATATAGCTTGCTTAGAGGTTTTGGGACGAATTTCATTTATTTTTATTACTAAATCCGGCCCTTTAATATAAGGGCTTTTAGCAAGTATTTCTACAACAATATCTTCAATACTTTTCTTGTTTGAAACTAGCATAACTATATTATAGTCCAAAAATTTTTTACTATCAACTATAAAATAACATAAATTTTGTATTTTGTCAAAAGATGATTTACACTGTATTTACAAAACAGTTCATTAAAAATTAAACAATAAACAAAATGAAAAAGACGAAAACTAAATTAGCTAATTTTAATCAAAACATTGATAAAGAAGTAGAAAAAGGATGTAAGCAATATAAAATTTATTTCGAAAAACTTACTTCAAAAATTATTGATAAATTAAAAACTTTTAGCTCTTGGGAGAAATATCATCCTCATTCTTCGGATTATATAGTACCATGCGGGATTAGATTTATTTCGAATAAATTATCAGGGCTTAGTGCTTCGTTTGAAATTGACGCGAATGGAAGAGCAGAGATCAAACTCAGGGAATTCATTGATAGCCCTCATTACCAGCCTAATATGGACCTACTCAATTCCGCAACTAAAGGTGGCAATGATACAGAGGAGGCGATCTTCGAAAAAATACCTATTATAATTACTTTCTTAAAAGAAGGTAAGTTTCCAAAAGGATATTTTGTAGACAACGAAGAATATATGAAAAATTCGAAACAAGATAAGTAAAAATTAAAAGGCGGAAAATATTTTTTTCTGCCTTTTTTATTGAATTTCTAATAACATAAATTACCAATCTTTCGCTAATATAACATGTTATGATATAATTAACTTACTATGTTTTTATTTCTCAAACAAAAACCATCCGAAAATCTTTATCGCGAATCATTAATGCTTTTAGGTAGGCAAATTAATGACGCGCTAACTGATAGTTATTGGAATAATCAAAAGAAAATTAGGCCTGATATTAAACAGGTAATTATTAATGGCATGGGCGGATCTAATTTAGGCGCAGAAATTATTGTGTCTTTATTTAAAAAGAGTCTAAAGCTTCCAGTTATTATTGATCCAGGCTATGATGTCGCGGGTTATGTTAATAAAGAAACCGCTTATATTGTTTCTTCTTATTCTGGTACCACTGAAGAGCCGATAATAGCATATAATAAGGCAAAAAAAAGAGGTGCAAATATTATTTGTTTGACTGCTGAAGGTGAAAATAAATTAGCTAATTTAGCTAAAAAAGATAAAACGCCATTGCTGCAATTTCCAACAAGCACTAATCCTTCGGGCCAACCTAGATTAGGTTTAGGCGCGGCTTTAGTTGGTTTATTATTAATTTTAATAGAGCTTGGTGTTTTAAATAAAACTATTTTAAAAGATTTAGGAAAAATTACGGCTAAACTTTCTAAAAATCTTAAACTGCTCGGCGACTACTACAAATCTCCGGCTAGACTCATGGCCAAAAAAATCAAGAATAAACAAATTATCTTAATTAGCGGTCCGCTATTAGCCGGTAATTTAAAAACCTTACGCAATCAATTTTCAGAAAGTGCTAAAAATTTAGCTACTTATCTAACTGTTTCTGACATGAACCATTTTGCTTTAGAAGGCTTAAAATATCCTAAAAATAATTCTAAAAACTTAGTCGCAATTTTTTTCTCTTCTAATTTGGATGATAAAAAAATTCAAAAAAGACTAAAACTAACAGAAGATATATATAAAAAAAATAAGATTTTAACTCTTAATTTTTGGCTAACTTCAGGCAATATTTTAGAACAAAGCTTAGAGCTCTTGCAATTTAGTAGCTTTTTGTCGTATTATTTATCCATTATTAATCAGGTTGACCCAATGACTATTCCGTTTGTTGACTGGTTCAAGAAAGAGTTGACTAGATCCTGAAACAAGTTCAGGATGACAATTAAATTAAAACTACCCCCGCCTCAAGCGGGGTTTTTATTATTAATTTTTTAAAATTATGAAATATAAAGGAGGGGTAATGATTTCAATAATCATTATAAATATTTTTTTATTAATAACTATCACTAAAGCCGTAGCGCCCAGTGATTTAGTAATTAGTAAAATTCAAATTACTGGCGGTACAGGAAAAACTAGCGAGGACTTTATTTCTATTTATAATAAAACTAACTCCGCAATTGATTTAAATGGCCTGCGTTTAGTTAAGCGGACTAAAACCGGTACGACTGATACAACGCTAAAATCTTGGGTTAGTTCAACTTTATTAAATCCTAATACTTATTACACCTGGGCTTGTAGTGCTAATGATTTTGCAACTTCTATTAACGCAGACACCTCTTCAACACAAACTATCAGCGATGATAATGGCGTGGCTTTGCGAACTGGTGCCGAAAATACTGGAACAATTATTGATAGTGTTGGCTGGGGAGCAACTAGCAATGCTTTTGTTGAAGGCTCGCCTTATTCAACTAATCCCGGCGCTAACGAACATTTAGAAAGAATTAATAATTCTGATACTAATAATAACTCGCTAGATTTTCAAATTATAAAACCAATAACTCCGCCAATTTGCGGAAATTCTATTATAGAAACCGGCGAAACCTGCGATGACGGCAACATAATTTCCAATGACGGCTGCAGTTCAACTTGCCAAGCTGAAGTTAGCCAAGCTATTTGCGGCAATAATATTTTAGAAACAGGCGAGGCTTGTGATGATGGCAATATTACTTCTTTAGACGGCTGTAGTAATCTTTGCCAAATAGAAAATCCGACTTCAATTTTAGGCGATGTTAGAATAAATGAATTAGTGTCTGATCCTGATACTGGCTATGAATGGATTGAATTATATAACACCACCAATAAAGATGTTAATTTAAATAATTGGACCATTGAAGATGGCTCAGGCACAAAAACTATTCTAGATACGACGATTAATAAATTTTATGTTCTTGATAAGCCCAAAGGCGCGCTAAATAATAGTGGTGACATTGTTATTTTAAAAAACTCTGACGGCGATATTATTGATTCTATTACTTATGGCGATTGGGATGATGGCGATGTTAATGATAATGCGCTCGCCGCTAATAAAACATATTCTTTGGCCAGAATTCACGACGGCGAGTCAACAGACAATGATAGCACTGATTTTAAAGTAACTACAACTATCACTAAAGGTCTAGCTAATATTATTACTGAACCAATTATTAATGATGATAATTCACCTGACAGCATAACTGAACCTGGTTATGACTATAGTCAAGATATTATAATTTCGGAAATTTTTCCTAACCCTCTAGGCCTAGATAGTGAGGCTCAAAATGGAGAATTTATTGAGTTATATAATAAGGGCGAAAAAAATGTTTTATTAAACGGCTGGCGTTTAGAAATTGGAGATTTAGTTATGGAAATCCCTTTAAATACTACTATTTATGCTAATCAATATTTAACTTTAAATACAAAAAATATTTTACCTCTGCCTAACGACGGCGCGACCATAAAATTATTCCAACCGTTACGACAAACTAGCTATCAAAGCGTCACTTATAAAAAATCACTAGAAAATCAAAGTTATGCTAATTTTTTAACTTCCGGCTGGCAATGGACTAATCAGCCAACGCCTGGAGCCGCTAATTTTTTAAGACAAAATCCCGTAGCTAGCTTTGATCTAATTGATGATCCTATTGCCGAAGAAATTTTACGTTTTGACAGCTCAGATAGCTTTTTAGATAATCAAACTGCTTTATACAGCTGGAACTTTGGCGACGGACAAACCAGTGCTTTAGCTAACCCCACGCATGTCTTTGCTAAAAACGGCAAATACACTATAACTCTAAATATAAAAACTAATTACGGCTCTAATACTATTTCTAAAAAAATTAATGTTTTAAAAAATACCGCTGATGACACTGAAATAAATCAAGCAGAGAATACGATTGCTTCGGTTAATGAAAACAATACCGTAGCAGTACGGGCAGGTTTAAAACCTGCCCCGACAAAAGCCCCAACAACAGCAAATTCATTAATCACGATCACTGGGACAGCCGTCGTAGCGCCTAATATTTTTGGCGTTCAATATTTTTATTTACTGCCTGATCAAGGCGAGCCTTTATATGAAATCTATAATTCTAAAAAATTATTTCCTAATATTAAAATTGGTGACCAGTTAAAAATAACCGGCACTTATTCAGAAAAACCAGAAGGCCCGCAATTAAAAACTAAAGAGGCGAGTGATATAAAAATAATTGGCCAAACCGATCCAGTAAGGGCAGGTTTGAAACCTGCCCCGACAACTAGCAGTGATTTGAAAAATGCACCCTATCCGCGTTTAGCTTTAATTCAAGGCGAGATAACGTCTAAAAAGTCACCGCGTCTTTATTTAACTGATAGTACCGGAGATAGTGAGATATATATTAGCAGTAAAACAAAAATTTCTTTAAGCAATTTTTCTGTTGGCGAAAAAGTTTCAGTCTTAGGCGTTTTAACTTTAGCTAACGGACAGCCGCGGTTACAGCCAAGATCTGAAAGTGATATTACAAAACTTGATCAGAAAGATTTTACAGTAGCTAGTACGACCGAAACATCAACTAATAAAATAGAGCTTAATCAAACAACTAAAAATCACTTATCAACCAAACAAATAATCTTTTTATATTGCTTAGGCGGAGCTTTTATTATAATTGGCTTACTAGCTTATTTATTAAGAAAAAAATAAAAGTTCGGAGAAATAAATATCTCCGAACTTAATATAAATTTAATCTAACTTTTTAAAAGGGAATCCTTTTAGGGATTTTAAGAACAAAATTTGGGGACTTTTTACAAGCAAAGAACCTGGGAATTTTAAACGGAAGCTTAAAACTTCTTATAAAATTGTCCAAGATTGTTGCTCTTCCGCCAGAAATATTTAAATTTTTACCCCAGGCATAGTAGACAATTTCCATAAGCTTAGGAAATCTTTTTAAATAATCTTGCAAAATATTTATATCACCGCCATCAATTCCTAATAATAAAAATAAAAGAAGCCGCCGGTAAATAAAAGATTCTCCTATTGTAATGATTTCAACTTTATCATTTACAATTTCCTCTTTTGTTTGAGAAAGAATTTCAATCAACTTAACTCTTGATTCTATTGCCTTGCCTGCTTTATTATTGTTGCAACAATCCATTAATTTATTCCAACCAAGAAATAAAGCCTGATTAATATCAGGGATTACTTTTGGTTCGCTTTGATTTAAAGCCCTAATTAATAGATCATCAACTCCAAATAACTTAAGTTCCGGAAAATGTTTAAAGTGATGAAAAACATCACTTATTTTAATAACTCCGGTTTCTCTTGGGGCTATTGATAAACAACAAGTCCCGCAAATACCTAACCTTATATCTAAAGGTGGTTTTTTCCTGTTTGTCATTTTTTTCTCTCTTTTTTAATTATTTTAAAAAGTTAATTTACAAAGAACATAGGTATAAGTTAACCAAAAAAGACCAAAAAAGTCAACTAAAATATAAATAAATTTTATAAAGTAAACAAAAACGCCGTTTTTACAAAGCATTGTCCTGGCGCTGGCCTACTTTCCCGGAGCTTGGACGGCTCGAGTATCATCGGCGCTGAAAGGCTTAACTTCTGTGTTCGGGATGAGAACAGGTGTGACCCTTTCGCTTGAAGCACCAAGACAATGCCTTTTAATAGCGGCGTTGTCTAGATTACAAATAATAAATTTTGTTCTGAGCAAAAATGTGGGAAAATCTAATGGTTTATTAGTACTCCTCGGCTTAACCCATTACTGGGCTTACACCTAGAGCCTATCAAGGTCATATTCTCTGACCAACCTATGAAATCTAATCTTGAAGACAGCTTCACGCTTAGATGCTTTCAGCGTTTATCTAAACTGAAGGTAGCTACCCAGCAATGCCCCTGGTGGAACAACTGGCACACTAGAGCTTCATTCTTCCCGGTCCTCTCGTACTAGGGAAGAGCCTTCTCAAATTTCCGCGACCATAGTGGAGAGGAGACCGACCTGTCTTACGACGGTCTGAACCCAGCTCGCGTGCCGCTTTAATAGGCGAACAGCCTAACCCTTGGGAGCTTCTCCACCCCCAGGATGCGACGAGCCGACATCGAGGTGCCGAACCACGCCGTCGCTGTGGACGCTTGGGCGTGACTAGCCTGTTATCCCCGGAGTAGCTTTTATCCGATGAGCTTCCGCCGTTCTATTTCGTACGGTCGGATCACTAAGTTCTGCTTTCGCAACTGCGCGACACGTTGGTCTTGCAGTAAAGCTGGCTTGTGCCTTTACACTATCTTCCGGATTTCCATCCCGGAATAGCCAACCTTTGTAAACGCCTCCGTTACCTTTTAGGAGGCATCCGCCCCAGACAAACTACCCACCAGATACTGTCCTCTCTCCCGATTCAGGGAGCGAAGTAAGAACTAAGAATAAGCCAGGGTGGTATCTCACTGGCGCCCGAAGGCTCCCACCTATTCTGAACAGGCTTATCCCTAACTCAATATCAAGCTGTAGTAAAGCTTCACGGGGTCTTTTCGTCCAACTATGGTTAACCAGCATCTTTACTGGTCTTGTAATTTCGCCGAGTTCTTCGTTGAGACAGTTTTCAAGTTGTTATGCCATTCGTGCAGGTCGGAACTTACCCGACAAGGAATTTCGCTACCTTAGGACCGTTATAGTTACGGCCGGCGTTCATCCGCGCTTAAATTCAAAGCTTCCCCCGGATTAAATCCGGGGTAACCTCTCCTCTTAACGTTCGGACACTGGCCAGGCATCACCCCCTATACATCATCTTGCGATTTAGCAGGGAGCTGTGTTTTTGATAAACAGTCACTTGAAATCTTTCGCTGCGGCCCCACTTGCGTGGGGCAGGTCTTATTGCTAACTTACGACCGCTGTTTTGCCGAGTTCCTTAACGAAGATTCTCTCGTACACCTTAGGCTCCTCGCCTCGTCTACCTGCGTCGGTTTACGGTACGGATACTTCAGCCTTAACCCTAGAGGTTTTTCTTGGAAACTCCTTTGCCAAAATTGACGCCATCCGAAGATTTTGTCTTCCGCCTACGCTTCTTAGCCTTATTGATCCGGATTTACCTGGATCAGGCCGTACGCGAGAGCGACGCTCATACCATAGAAACGCTTTGACTCTAGAACTTCGTCCCCCCATCGGAAAACTGAAGTAGTGCTGGAATATTAACCAGCTCATCCATCGACTACGCCACCACTACAGTGGCCTCGCCTTAGGACCGACTCACCCTGGGTCGAGTTGCGTTGCCCAGGAACCCTTAGACTTTCGGTGGGCGGGGTTTTCACCCGCCTTTTTGCTACTTATGCCAACATTCTCTCTTCCAAGCCCTCCACCACACCTCACAGTGTGACTTCAGTGGTCTTGGAATGCTCCTCTACCGCTCTGTCATAAAGACAAAGCCCGTATCTTCGGTAATATACTTAGCCCCGATACATTTTCGGCGCGAGACGACTAGACTAGTGAGCTATTACGCTATCTTTAAAGGATGGCTGCTTCTAAGCCAACCTCCTAGTTGTCGCAGTCACGACACCACCTTTCACACTTAGTATATATTTAGGGACCTTAGATGACGATCTGGGCTGTTTCCCTTTTGACTAGTGGAGCTTAGCCCCCACAGTCTGACTCCTGAGCTATACGCATAGGTATTCGGAGTTTGGTTAAAGACAGTAGCTTGCGCCCTGCCTCTATTCAGTGCTCTACCCCCTATGTTCAACGCTCAAGGCTAGCCCTAAAGCTATTTCGAGGAGAACCAGCTATTGCCGAGTTCGATTGGAATTTCTCCGCTAACCACATCTCATCCCAAAGTGTTGCACGACTTACGGGTTCGGTCCTCCTCTTTGATTTCTCAAAGATTCAACCTGGACATGGCTAGATCACACGGCTTCGGGTCTTGTACATGCGACATTCTTACATATTAGAAAGACAACAAAAAATTTCATTGCCATTTCTAATAAGTAAGAGAACGGGGGTTAACCCTTGCTTTCACTATGACTGCTCCGCCTTGGGCGGATTAATCTAGCCGCATACAACAAACTCGTTGGCTCATTCTTCAATAGGCACGCCGTCACCCCTCGATAAACTCAGGGCTCCGACTGCTTGTAAGTACATGGTTTCAGATACTATTTCATCTCCCTCACCGGGATGCTTTTCACCTTTCCCTCACGGTACTAGTTCACTATCGATCTCAAGAAGTATTTAGTCTTGGGTCATAGTCGACCCTGCTTCTCACGGGATTTCACGAGTCCCGCAATACTCAAGAAACACTACCATAAAGTCAGAAATATTTTCGTTTACCGGGCTATCACCGTCTTTGGCCGAGTTTTCCAACTCACTTCAACTAATATAACTTTTCTTTACCTTACCTTATTAGGCAGTAAGCATAGTATTCTTACAACACCACATAAACATATGGACCTAACTCCTTTAATATATCTCGTCTCACCGAAGTGAAAAAAAATATATATAGTTTACAGTGGTTTAGACTGTTCCCCTTTCGCTCGCCACTACTAAGGGAATAACGATCACTTATCAAAACCGACGAAGCATCGTCAGCATTGATAAGAGATCAAATTCTTTTCTTTTCCTCCGGCTACTAAGATGTTTCAGTTCACCGGGTTGTCTTCTCACTCGTCTATGTGTTCAACGAGCGGACATCCTGTCAGCAACAGGATAGGTTCCCCCATTCGGAAATCCTCGGGTCAAAGGTTGCTTGCCACCTCACCGAAGCTTATCGCAGGCTGCTACGTCCTTCATCGTCTTCTTAAGTCAAGGCATTCACCATGCACTCTTACGAGATTTTCCCACATTCTTGCTTACAAACAAAAATGTAGAACCTGAATCCAATTCAGGATTTTCATTCTCAAATTAAATTATTATTTGATTTACTTTAACTAATTCAGTTGGTAAAGTTCTCTTCGCATAATTTGCGGATGTTGATTTACTAATTTAATAAGCCAACATCTAAAAATTATGTTTATTTTTTAACTACTAAAAAAGCCGCTTTCAGCGGCCAAGCAGACAACAAGAAAAGAGGGGGACTTAGCCACTTATGATGTTTAATAATAGTTTGATATTCTGCATATAGTTTAGTGTCTTATATTATACAGTATCCTAATATACTGTCAAGAGCGACCACTGATAACACAGATTTGCTTAATGTTAGCGCGAAAAATATTTACCAAAATCATCGTCTTGATCATCATTTTTGGCTGTTTTTTCAATATTTTCTGGGATTTCATCATTCTCGGACAATACTTCAGGCGGACGCACATCGTTATGTGCGTCTACGGGAGTATCATTCAACGCTTCTTCAGTATCATCAGTTTCTTCATCAATACCCTCGTCTGTGTCATCTATGGTCTCATCTGTGTCTAAATAACTATCAGGAGCAACCGCAGTTTCTTGATTATGTAACCTAACGCCGCTAACTCCCTGATTAATAATTCCTTCGTACTGTTCTTTAGAAATAAAAATTTCACGTGGTTTAGCGCCATTGGACGGACCAATAATTCCCGACTCTTCAAGTAAATCTAAAAGTCTCGCGGCCCGCGCATAGCCTATACTTAATCTTCTTTGTAGGTACGACGCGGAAGCTTTGCCGGAGTTAATAATTAATTCTTTAGCTTCAAATAAAAGTTCGTCATCATCATCACTAGCACCATCAATACCGACGCCGGCGACGCCCGAAACTTTTTGTCTTTCCGTAATTTCTTTAATATAATTTGGTTCACCGGTTTTGTCTTTAATATAATTTACGACGCGCTTAATTTCTTGATCAGTGATCAAAGCACCTTGCAATCTTTTTGGTTTACTTAATGAGGCATTGGAAAATAACATATCGCCCCGCCCAAGTAATTTCTCGGCACCAGAAGAGTCAAGAATAGTTCTTGAATCTATCCCCGAGGCAACTGAGAATGCGATGCGGGCCGGCATATTAGCCTTAATAGTTCCAGTAATAACATTAACGCTTGGGCGTTGCGTGGCCAAAACTAAATGAATACCAACAGCGCGCGCCATCTGCGCCAGACGAACAATGCCGGCCTCCATATCTTTAGCGGCGACCACCATTAAATCAGCTAATTCATCAATGATAAAAACGATATAAGGCATTTTTTCTTTAGCAACCTCATTATAACTTTCAATATCTCGTTTATGAAATTTAGCTAAAGTATCAAAACGACGATCCATTTCATTAAGACACCATTTTAAAGCATTAATAGTTTTAGAAACTTCGGTAATGACCGGCGTTAACAAATGCGGCAAACCATTATAAATAGTTAATTCTACTCGCTTAGGATCAACCATAATAAATCTAAGATCATCAGAATTATTTTGATACAACAAAGCAACAATCATAGTATTTAGCATAACTGACTTTCCAGAACCCGTAGCGCCGGCGACTAATAAATGTGGCATTTTACCTAAATTATCCAACCAAACTTGACCCGAAACATCTTTGCCTAAACCGACCATTAAATTCACCTTACGTTTTTTAAAAATATCACTGTCTAAAATTTCTCTAATTGGCACAATCGCCGCCGTTTTATTAGGCACTTCAATACCGACTAAAGATTTTCCCGGAATTGGCGCTTCAATTCTAACCGGATGAGCCGCCAGGGCCATGGACAAATCATTATTTAAAGAAGTGATTCGAGACAACTTAATACCTTCTTCAGGTTTAAGAGTGTATTGAGTAACCGTTGGACCAACGCTCACTTCACCCATTTCTACGGGAATACCAAATTTTTCTAAGGTCGTTCTAATAATTTCAATATTAGCTTTAATATCGCCACTAGTCGGTTTATAAGCATGACTATTTAATAAATCCAAAGGTAAATCAATTTTAATATTAGTTGGTTTCCAGCGTCCGCCCTGGACGGATTCTTCGACCACTAATTTTTTAGATAGCTTGACGGGTTTTTCACCTTCTAATGGTTTGGAAGTAAAGTTATCGTCAGCTACCTCTTCTTGAACAGCCGATTCTTCTGATAATAATTTTTCTTCTTGAGGTTGCTCGTCATATTGTTTAGCTAAACGATTGGCTTTAGCGCGTTTAAAAAACCAAGCGAAAGGGTGCCAGGCAAAGCGGACCGGCGCCGTACCCTTAGAAAAGAGCGCTGATAAAGTAGAATTAAACATGAGCATTAAACCAATAAACAATAAAGCTAATAAAATCAACAGGCCGCCCCAAAAACCAACCAACTTCATAACAATCACCGCTAAGGACCAACCAATATAACCGCCGCCCTTGCCTTGATCTAAAGCTATTTGCCAATCAGCTGGTTCAATAAAGAAATGAAAAAAAGCGCTGAATGACCAAAGAAAAATTAAAATACCAATATAATACAGCGCGTTTAAACTTTTTTTACCGCGATTTAAAATTAAAAAAGCAATAAATAAAAGCAGAAAAGGAATAATCCATCTAGCCCAACCCGCTAACCAAGTTAAAGTACTGGCAATATATGGACCAATAGAACCAGCTAGATCAATTAAGCTTAAAAAGCTAAGCACGGCTAAAACAAAAACAAAAACCACCAAAATGCTTTTTTTAACATCTGGGTTTATATTAAAATGAGGTAAAGAAATATAATCTAGAGGACTTTTTTGTTTACGTCTGGCCATATTTGATATTTTTAGTATAACACAGTGTTTAATAAAGAAAAAATAAACTATTTACATAGCGGCCTTTTGCCAAAGCAGATCAAAAATAGCTTTTTGGGCATCAGCAAATTCTTTCGATTCAATAATAAACCCGACCCTTTCCTCTTTAGTGGCGACAACAACAACCTTGTTATCATAAATACAAATATACGGATTAATTAAAGTTTCTTCCGGCAAAAAACGAACTTCTCGCAAAGAATCTCTGTGAGATATTTCTTTTTCTCTTGGCGGTTTATAAGTAAATGATCTTAATGAATAACTCTTAACACCAGACTTAATACGTTTTGCAACAAAATTATTAACAAATTCTTCGCCCATTAAATCTTCTAACCCAAAACTAGAAATATAATAGCGGTTAATTTTTTCTTTTGCTTTAAGAGAATCCTCAAACATCATTTTTAATCCCGAGATTTGTCTATAAATTTTAATTTCCGGCTGCCAAGCACCTTGTCCAAAAATGCTCTTTAATTCAGGCAGTACATTTTCTATAGTATTTTTTCTTTGCTGTTCTAGGCTTTTTAAACTAACCACTGGATCTTCAGCTACATATAAACTTTTACCGTCTTTATTTATAATAACCGCTAAGCCTTTTTCCACTAAAGATTCTAGAGAATAGTATAAACTAGTTCTTTTTATATTAGTTAGCCTGGCTATTTGTAAAATAGTGGCCTGTTTTAACTTAAGTAAAGCAATATAGGCCATTGACTCTTTATCTCCTATACCTAAATCATTTAATTTTTTTTCTATTTTATCCATATAAATACGTTATGACGAAAAATTTAGTCAACATTATTGTATCATAAGTACCTAATTTTAGCAATTTTCTAAATATATTAATTATTTTATGTCTAACATAGTTGACAATATTTTTAAAATACAGTATACTATACTTACAATTGAACATTAAAAAAATATATTATATTATTAAATTAACTATAATTTACTAATTTTTAAATAAAAACTATATGGGACTTGAAAAAAAATTCGATTACTCTAGCCACAGAGATCAATTGACTCATGACTTAAAATCTGAGGAAAATTTAGAAAAAAGAAAAGAAATTCTTGATTCAGAAAAAGATTCTCAGCGTTATAAAACAGCTGAAAGGCTTCACAGAGCTAAGGTAAAAAAATACACCGAATCTATTCCTACGGCAGAATTAAACGAAAAGTCCTTAAAAGGCTGCGAATTACTTCATGACGTGCCATATGAACTCCATAATAGATTTGAAATGTTATCAGGTGATGATAGGACATATTACCTTATTAAAAACGAGGAATATGAGTATTGTCCACACGAAGAGGAATCACATTATCCACCATTTAGCTTTAACGAATATTATTCAAAAAGTAAAATAGATGGTGGGGCGGGTCTTTCTGAGGATGTGGTTAAAAAAATAAAGCAAAGGACAAACATAACCCTTGATAATTATCAAGGTGTCATGACAAGCGAGAATAATAAAGAAAAATATATAGCTGCGGCTGAATATTTATCAAATTCTGGTAGATTTCTTAAATCATTGGATACATACATAACAAGCACTAGCCCTTATTGGCACCATAAAGATATTAAGTTTTTTACAACAAAAAAAGCTTTTATGGAATTCCTTAAATCGGATCTAGATTCTATTAATAAAATGATTAAAAATAAAGAATTTAAAGATTCCAAAGAAGAAAATTTATGGAAATGGAGTATGGGGAAAACAAAAGAAATGCTTGATAGGTTAGAAGAGGATCAAGATGATAATGAAATTCTTACTCAAAAATTATAAACGAAATAAAAGGCAGGATCTGAAAAGATTCTGCCTTTTTCATATTTTTAAAAACTACCTTTATTTAGCATAAACTAAAATAAGATAAAATCTAGTTTACATTGAAAAACAGTCAATTAACCTCTATCTTTTAGTCTTAATCTGTGCTATAATAAGATTATAAAGGTCGATCTTTTGTTTTTATAATAATAAAGATCACTTATTTATGAAACTTCACAAAATTTGTCATATTCTACTAATTATTGGCGGTCTTAATTGGCTCTTAATCGGCTTATTCAATTGGGGCGTCGCTGATATTGTAGGTATGATAATTGCCAGAATCATCTATATTTTAGTTGGTTTAGCGGCAATTTATGACCTAGTTACTTTCGGCGACTGCGGACGCTGTCAGACTAAAAAAATCACACCCGTCAATCCGACCGTTTAAATTTAATAGTTCCCTAAAACAATTCCTGTGACCCCATGCTCGGGAGTTGTTTTTATTTTTGATATTTGTTGTTTGACAGATCCTGTCTTTCGACGGGACAGGCTTGCTTTAAATAAAAGCAAATATTATAATGCCAATACTTGGGTTATAAATATAAAGTAAAAAATATGAAGAGAGTTTTCAAATTGTTTTTAATAGTCTTGTTAATTTCAGCTGTACCTGCTTTGTCTGGTTGCGGCTCTAAAAAAACTCAACCTGCGCCAACCCAAGCAACGACTGAACAAACTGATGCTTCAGATTCAACAACCATCCGTTTTGATGGACAAGAAGGTAAAACAGCTTTAGAAACTTTAAAAACTTTTCATAATGTTGAAACTAAAAATTACGGTAATCTCGGAGAGTTTGTTGAATCAATTGACTCTATTAAACCCGACGCGGCACACTTTTGGGCATTTTATGTTAATGGTAAATCTAGCACTGTCGGTGCGGCTAGCTACAAAGCTCACGATAATGATATTTTAGAATTTAAAGTTGAAGCTATGCAAAAATAATTTATGTTAATTTATTTGGTTATTGTTCTAGCGATTGCTTCTAGATTTATTCCACATTTACCTAATGTCGGCGTGATTACGGCTTTAGCCGTTTTTTCAGCTACTTTTTTATCCAAAAAACAAGCCCTAGCCATTCCTTTAGCTGTTCGTTTTATTTCTGATGCCATTCTTGGCTTTTTCTCTTGGCCTTTAATGATCGCTGTTTATTTATCACATTTAAGCGGCGTCGTTTTCGGTTTATGGATAAAGAAATCTAAGCAAGGAACACGTTGGTTAAAAATTATTTCTTCCGGACTGGGGACTTCTTTAATTTTCTTTTTAGTGACTAATTTTGCTTGGTTTTATCCAGAATATCCGCATAATTTCGCCGGTCTTATACAAAGCTATGTTAATGGTTTACCGTTCTTACGCGGCACGATGATTGGCGACGTCGGTTATGTTGTTGGCCTATTCAGCGTTTATGAATTGGTTTATTATCTGGCTACGCGCAAAAAATTAGCGCTGATTAAGGCTTAGGCTCAACTCACCCCTAACCATTTCCCACCTACTCTACCCCCAGCCCCTCCTCACGCTAACGCGTAAGGAGGGGTGACTTTTATTCTCATAAACACCATTAATATGTCTTATATTAATAAATTTATTATAGCTAGAGAATTTAGAAATAAACCAACTAAGGGTGAAGATAAGTTATGGAAACTAATAAATAAAGACCAAATATTTAATTATAGATTTAGAAGACAATATGTAATAGCGGGTTTTATCTTAGATTTCTATTGCCCAAAACTAAAACTAGGCCTAGAAGTAGACGGTAGTATTCATAATATAAAAGATAATATAGACTATGATCTAAAAAGAGAAAATATTATAAAACAATATAATATTAAGATCATTAGATTTACTAATAAAGAGATTGAAAATAATATCTTAACTGCGTTAAGAAAATTAAAAGACTATATTAAAAATACAGAACAAAAGAAACTTATTTAGTCACCCCTCCTTATTCGCTTGCGAATGAGGAGGGGCTGGGGGTAGAGTTGGTGAAAGGAGCGGGAATGTGGTTTATTTGCCTTTTCCCAAAAATCTGTCATCATTTAAACATGAAGAATAAACTCTTTATATTTTTAATAATCATCACCACGCTCGGAATTAATTTTTCTGTGGTCAACGCCGCGACAATTATTAAGAATGAAAACAAAACCAAAGAATTAGTTTTGCCAATTTTAATGTATCACTACATTAGAGATTATTATAATTTTCATGATCAAGTGGGAATTAATTTATCGGTTTCGCCTAAAAATTTTAGAGCGCAACTTGATTGCTTAAATAAATTAGGTTATAAAACAGTTACTTTTAATGATCTTTTATATAATAACCTACCAGCTAAACCAATTATTTTAACTTTTGATGACGGCTATAAAGATTTTTATACGACAGCTTTTAAAGAGTTGAAAAAACGCCACATGAAAGCCGTCATTTATATTATTGTTAATAAAATTAATGCGCCAGGTTATTTAAGCCTAGCTGAATTACAAGAACTTAGTAATAATAATATTGAAATTGGTGATCATACTTGGTCGCATCCTGATTTAAGAACTCTGGATAATAAAAAATTAATTTGGGAAATAACCGTCTCTAAAATACTTTTAAGTTTTCTTTTTAAAAAACCAATACTTAGCCTGGCTTATCCGTCCGGCAAATACGATGAACCCGTAGTAGCTCTGGTTAAAAAAGCCGGCTATAATTATGCTGTTACCACCAATCCGGGTTTGGCTAATTTTTATAATAATCTGACCTTAAACCGCCTAAGAATTTTAAACAATACTAATCTATTGACGAGCTTAAACAAATAATATGAACGCACTTTTACTTTCTCTTGTCACTTTTGTTTCCACCTACCTCGGTGGTTTGTTGGCTATAAAATTTAGAAATAAAATTACTTCTATTTTAGGTTTAGCTGCCGGAATTTTATTAGGCGTCTTTGCCCTAGAAGTAATGCCGGAAATTATTGAACAAATAAAAAACTCTAACATTCCGCCAATCCAACCAATGATCGCTTTGGTTATTGGCTTTTTACTTTTTCATATTATTGAAAAATCGGTTTTAATCCACCATAGCCATGAAAGTGAATATACTGAGCACACTCATCCGCATGTCGGCATAATTTCTGCGCTGGCTTTAATCGGCCATAGCTTTATGGACGGCGTTAGTATTGGTCTAGCTTTTCAAATTAATCCAGCTGTGGGTTTAATTGTGGCCATCGCTATTATTTCTCATGACTTTACTGACGGCATGAACACCGTAACTTTAATGCTCATAAATAAAAATACGACCGCCAAAGCTAAATTATTTTTGCTGTTTGATTCACTCTCTCCAATCTTCGGAGTCGCCGCAACTTTATTTTTTACTGTACCCAAATATTATTTAGTTTTATATCTAGGCGCGTTTGCTGGTTTTCTTCTTTATATCGGCGCGACCGATATTTTACCAGAAGCGCACAGCAAAAAGAGTTCCTATAAAACAATTCTTTTAACAATTCTGGGCGTAATTTTAATTTTTATTATTACGCGTTTAACTAAGTAATAATTAAACAACAAAAATACCGTCACGTAAAATTTACGGGGCGGTATTTTATTTTAAAATACTTTATCTATAATAGCTCTTAATCTGAAAGACAACATATAGACCAATAGCTGCGCCTATAAGCGATGAAATAAGGTTGCCTAAGCTATAAGCTGAGATTATGGCGTAAACAACAGAAACTAATTCTCCGTAATAGACTAACTTCCAACCTCTTAATTCTCTTTTTATAAGGCCAGAAATTGACATGGCCATAAGTACTAACTCAATAATCAAAACAATTAAACTTAAATAATATCTACCGCCCCAAAAAACGCCTGAATAAGCGGCTAGACCAGTAGCCACCGAGCCAATTCCGAAGATGACTAAAACCGCTGGTATACTAACAATCAAAACAATTAAAGTTACCCAAGGTGCAATTTTGACAATAACCTCCCTGGCTTTAGTCGGTAACTGCCAAGAAATCTTTTTCAAGAAAAGATTCTCAAAATACTTCTCTAATTGATCCATATGAATTAATTTAGAATTAAATAAACACCTTATTATTATAGCATTTTTATACTTAAAATAAAAAAGACCAGACAGTAATGCTCGGCCTTTTAAAATACTTTTTAAATCTGTATTTTCTTAAAGAAATAACTGCCTGTAAACAAGAAAACTAAAGTAACTACTGATAAAACCAAAAAATCAGTGCCTAAACCATAGTGTCCTAAATTAAGCAACAAAGCCCGCAAAGCATCAATACCATATGATAAAGGATCAATCCGAGCAATAATATCTATAGCTTTTGGCAAGCCCTGTAAAGGAAATAAAGCGCCGGACAAAAAGAATAACGGCATGATTAAGAAGTTAATTATTAATTGAAAACCTTGCATATCATCCATCAAAGAAGCAATCATTGTTCCTAAGGAAGTAAAGAGTAAAGCCACTAAAAACATAATAACTAAAGCCGGTAATAAAGCCGACCAAGAGACAGGATGAAAACCAAATAGTAAAGAAATAAGCATGACAATTACTCCTTGCATCGTGGCGACGGTCGCCCCGCCCAAAGTTCGACCGATCATGATTTGAAAACGGGACATGGGCGCAACTAAAGTTTCTTTAAGAAAACCAAACTGCCGATCCCAAATAACTTCCATACCAGAAAAAATAGCGGTAAAAATAATACTCATGCCAATAATGCCCGGCGCTAAAAAATTTAAATAATTACCCTGACCGGCTTTTTGAAAAACTGAACCAAAACCATAGCCTAAGGCTAACAAAAATAATAACGGTTGAGCGAGAGAGCCGACGATACGTGATTTAGAACGTAGATATCTTTTAATTTGGCGCAGCCAAAGAATGTAAATTTTATTCATATAATTATCTTCTCCAGACACGAGACCTTAAGCGCATCCTATCAGTGCCAGTCGCTTCTTCGTCTCTAATAATATTACCGGTTAAAGCCAAAAATGATTCCTCAAGAGTTTTGGAATTAGTTTTTGCTTTTAATTCATCGGATGTACCAATGGCAATAATTTTTCCATGATCAATCACTGCAATCCGTTGGGCTATCTTATCAGCTTCTTCCATATAATGGGTAGTAAAAAATATCGTGGTGCCTTCTTTTTTATTAAGCTCACGCAAATAGTTCCACATATGGTTACGCGTTTGCGGATCAAGGCCAAGTGTTGGCTCATCAAGAAAAATAATTTTGGGATGATGCAAAAGTCCACGGGCAATCTCTAAACGACGCTTCATACCGCCGGAAAACTTTTTAACTAAATCATTTTTACGATCCAATAAATCAACAAATTTTAAAAGCTGGTCTATTCTTTCACGGCGTATTTTTTTTGGCACATCATAAAGTATGCCATGAAACTCCATATTTTCCCAAGCCGTTAATTCATCATCTAAGCTGGGATCTTGAAAAACAATACCAAAAGAACGCCTGACCTCAGCCGACTGTTCAATTGGATCAAAATTATTTAATTTAATAACTCCGCTAGTTGGTTGTAATAACGTAGTCAGTATCTTTATCGTAGTAGATTTACCGGCGCCGTTCGGGCCAAGAAAAGCAAAAATTTCTCCAGCCTTAACATCAAAAGAAATATTATCAACCGCTACAAAATCATTAAATTTTTTAGTTAAATTATTTACTTCTATCATAATAATATAATTACTATAACTAATTTTAGTTAATAAAGCAAAAATCATGGCTATAAAAACAACCCTATATAAGTAATACGATATTTTAGAGACTTATCTTGCTGCCCCAGAATAAGCAATGGCCCTGACTATATTCCAGGACAAGGAGTCTTTGGGCGCTTTTTTATAAATAAATTTATAAGCTTTAATTGCTACTGCTTCGCTTTGTAAATTTCTCTTAGCCGGAATTAAGCCATAAGTCATAACCATAACCGCATTTTCATCAATATTATTTTTTAAATTAGGCTGACGTCCATAAACTTTTTTAAAAAATGTTGCTGACTTAGTTTCAGCAACGGCTAATCTTTGGCTTGGCCAACGTCCATTAGCAATTTTTAAAATATCCTGCCAATCAGTCTGTAAATTTGGTAGTTTTTCATGCACCTGCAAATAAGAATTAACTACTCCGGCCCGTTCTCCTTCGCCAAGAATTTTAGTACTAGGCGTCCCATAAAAAATAAAATCAATAACTAAATCCTTGGTTTCTGTAGTAGCTTTATTATCAACTCCGGTTATATTGCTATATTTCTTAGCCGCTTGTTTTTGTCCTAAATTATCAATTACTCCACCGAAAGCCGTAACATATTCTTCAAATCTTCCAGCAATACAATTAACAGCTTCGGAAGTAATTTGCTCTATAACACTAACTGTTCCCGTGGTAAGTGATGTTTCTGGAACAACTGGAATAACTATACCACAATCTTTTTGCATAGCTAATTGTTGGGCAGTTGTTTGGGTGCAAGAACTTGGTGATGAGCTTAAAATTGAACGATATTGTTTATTATTAAGACAAGTCGTGCTCCAATCAGAATAAGTAACTGAAGTGCAATAAATTACTATTGGATTGCCGCCCCCGCCTCCTCCGCTAGGTTGGTATGGTGTTACTGAAATTTTAGAATCACTATTTAATATAGAATAATTAGGAACAGCATCATAAGCAAAGGCTGCATAATAATAAGTAGTACCATTATTTAGACCCTGGTTACTAAGAGAAGCTAGTGAGCCATCATAAACCAATAAACCATCGGTTATATTAGTCGGATAAGAACCGGTCTTACGGACAATTTTTACACCAGCTAAATCAGGGTCAGTTGGATTGGTCCAAGTTAGGCTAGCTGAAGTATTGCCAGCGGTTGCTTGCATATTAGATGCTGGGCTAGGTGCTACAGTATCAATCAAAACAGAAACCTTAGAATCACTATTTAATATAGAATAATTAGGAACAGCATCATAAGCAAAGGCTGCATAATAATAAGTAGTACCATTGGTTAAACCTGAATCAATCACTGAACTTAATAAACCATTATAAACTAAGGTTCCATCACTAAAATTAGTTGGATAAGAGCCAGTCTTTCGAACAATTTTTACGCCAGTCAAATCAGGATCAGAAGGATTGGTCCAAGTTAAATTAGCCGTACCGCCAACAATTTGTGTTATCTGCATATTAGACACTGGGCTAGGTGCTACAGTATCAATCAAAACAGAAACCTTAGAATCACTATTTAATATAGAATAATTAGGAACAGCATCATAAGCAAAGGCTGCGTAATAATAAGTAGTACCATTGGTTAAACCTGAATCAACCACTGAACTTAATAAACCATTATAAACTAAGGTTCCATCACTAAAATTAGTTGGATAAGAACCGGTCTTACGGACAATTTTTACACCAGCTAAATCAGGGTCAGTTGGATTGGTCCAAGTTAAATTAGCCGTACCGCCAACAGTTTGTGTTATCTGCATATTAGACACGGCCGCTGGAGAAGTAGTGTCTACTATCGTCATTAAAGGATCACCTAAAACAATTTGCACAAAACCCATATAAGGCATACTCATATAAGCAGCTTCTACCCAAGGGTAACCTACAGCATAAGACGGCATCCAAATACTTTCATTAGCAATAGCAGATGACCAAGGTTCATAAGTATTTCCAATACCACCGGTTCCGCCAATTTGAATCCATTCTCCTAACTGACCCTGCACAGTCTCTGGAGCTTGATCTTCTGAAATAAACCCCCAAGCATTGTAAGATTCATAAGTAGAAAAAACTGCTCCCGGTAACAATGTAAAATCTAAATGATTAGCATTAACCGGATTATTGGAAACATAACCATCGCCCATGCCGGTATTATAGCCGTATGATGAATAACCCATAATGCTATTAGCACTTGTTGTTATATATGAAGCAGTTGAATCATAAATAACATTTTTATTTAAACTTAATAGTTTATCTCTGGCTGTAGCTGCGCGCATGACCCCACCGCCATTCGGGGCATCTAAAACCCAATAACCAACTCCAGTTTTATCAGCATTAATACCCCGATCAATCATGTTTTCAATATCAGAAACCGTATAACCATCTAAACGCGAAACTAAATATTTTAAAGTAAACCCGCCAGTGGTAAAATAATTATTTTTAAAATGATCATTTTTTAAAAAACTAGGATCAGTATTGTAATAAGGATTAGTATGGCGGCCAGTTGTTTTAAAATCTTGATAAGACAAACTAATACCCGCATCAACTGCGGCGTAGTTCATGTCATAACAATAAGTGCCACATTCTGGTGCCCAAGGATTATTATGTCCATGAGCATTAGCTGTATAAATGTTACCCGAAGCATCAATAACAATACCACTTGGTCCAGATACGCCAGTAGCAAAAATTGAAGATACGCCAGCGGCAGTAATTTTAGTAACATTATTATCACTATAATTTGCTGTATAAACATTGTCTGAAGGATCAACAATGATTCCTAGGGGATTATTTCCGGTTGTTCCTAAGGTTGAAGAAACACCGGCTGGAGTAATTTTAGTAACATTATTAAGTCCTTGATTAGCCGTATAAATATTACCTGAAGAATCTATGGTAATACCTCGAGGACTAGGGCCAGTGGTACCTAAAATTGAAGACACACCGGCTGGAGTAATTTTAGTAACATTATTTATACTACCACCACTATTAGCGGTATAAATATTACCAGCTGGATCAATAGTAATAGCATAAGGCTGTGGGCTGGTGGTACCTAAAATTGAAGACACACCGGCTGGAGTAATTTTAGTAACATTAGAACTACCATTATTAGCCGTATAAATATTACCCGAAGAATCTATGGTTATGGCATAAGGATAATTACCAGTTGTGCCTAAAGTAGAAGAAACGCCGGCTGGAGTAATTTTAGTGACATTATTATCACTATAATTGGCTGTATAAACATTACCTGAAGCATCAACAACAATTCCTCGAGGATGAGAGCCAGTTGTTCCTAGAGTAGAAGATACGCCGGCAGAGGTAATTTTAGTAACATCATTACTATAATAGTTAGCGGTATAAAGATTGCCTGAAGCATCAATCGTCATGGCGTAAGGATTTAAGTCAGTTGAAGCAAAAATACTAGAACTACCGCCGGGAGTAATTTTTGAAACATTATTAGCTGAATCACCCATAATCTTTAAAGGCACACCCTTAACCGTAACAATCACTTTAAAAGCATCAACCAAATTATTAGTTGTTAAATAATTTTCTAAAGGCGCTTTTACTTGAGTATTATATTGATCCCAAGTAATTTCTTCAGTGGTCGGCATAGCCAAACCAACCACGGTAACCCCTGGTCTTTTACTTTTATAATATTCAGCAATTTGTTGGCTGTCCTGCAGACCACTGCTATCGCTATCAGTGGTATAAGCTGAATTGTAAACAACCAAAACTTCGCTTTCCGTCGGCGCTGACTGATCAGTAGCGGCCAGGGCTCTTTGAAAAGAGCTCATTGATAAAAGTAAGCTGAAAACAAAAAAATAAAGAAAAAATTTATTATTTTTTAAAAAATTTATTTTTAAATCCATATAATTGGAATAAAAACGATGCTGGTTTCTGAGGCCGGTTTACCAACTAATTCAAATAAAGACTTAGCAATTGTTTGATTAGAAAGGCCGTTAGAGGTCAGAAGTAATTTCATATGTTCTAATTATAACACACTAGAGGGGCCTGGATGAAATTAATATTAATAACTAATTTTATTACTTTTCCTAAAGAAGAAAAGACCTAAAACAATAATAACTATAAGCACGATCAGCCAAACCGCGTTTTCAAAAATATCTGAAACATATCTCCATTCACTGCCTAAGACAAAGCCTAAGCCAACATAAAATAGAACATAAATAAATTCACCAATTATTTCCGGGATAAAAAATTTTCTAAAATTAATTCTTACTAGCCCGGCGATAAAATTAATAGGTACGCCTAGGTTAGTAATTAAAAAGCGGCTATAAAAAATACTTGAGAAAGAATGTTTTAAAAAAAATTTTTCTAAAGCTAAAAACTTATTAGATAATAATATTTTTTTAAAGCCAATTTTTGATAAAAATTTTATACCCCAACGCTTAACAATAAAATAACTGGCTAGGTCGCCTAAAACGCAACCAATAAAACCAATAACTAAAATCTCATAAGAATTAAAATAACCCTGAGCAGAAAAGGCGCCGGTGGCAATTAAAATAATTGTTGCCGGCAAAGGCAACGCTAAGGAAGCTAAAAAAGTTATAGCAAATAGCGCTAAATATTTATAGAGCAATAGAAAAGATAACAAAGCTTCTAGCATAAAAAATTAGCGAGCACTATTACTTTGTAAATAATCGCCAACAGCTTGTTTTACCTGATTAATAAAGATAGTTTTATCCAGCTTATTGTTTTCAATATATTTATCTAAAGTACTATTAGAATAATTTCCCGATTTAATATTCAGATTAGTTAATAGATAGTTTTCCGGCAATCTAAAAACGATATTAATATAATGAAAAGTCATCCAGCCATCAATGGAGTTAACATCAGCCATAGAAATTTTATGATGCACAGAGATGGGCGGCGCCGAGAACCTATGGCTACGTATTAGCTGAAAGGATCTAAAAAATAAAAAAACACAAAGCAAAGCTAACAAAATCAACAATAAACTTAATAATAGATTTGTTAGGTTCTCCTGTTTTCTATTAAACAATGGCATTTTGAAAGACATATAGATCATTAATTTAAGACTTATAGGTATAAGTCTATCGCAAAAAGATAAAAATAAATAGATTTAATCAAAAAAGCTGATTTTTATTGCTTTTTAAGGCTTGGCGTAATTCTAAATAATCAGGCACAGTCTTAGCCACTAACTGCCAAAAAGCCTTAGAATGATTAAATTCTCTTAAATGACAAAGCTCATGAACTATAATATAATCAGCCAATTTTTCTGGCAGTAAAACAAGTTTATAATTAAAATTAAGATTGCCTTTTTTAGAACAGCTCCCCCAGCGAGTTTTTTGATTTTTAATACTGATGCGATTAAATTTAATTCCGTAAATATCGCTAAAATACTTAAGTCTAGTTTGTACTAAAAACAGAGCCTGATTTTTATGCTTTAAATAATCTTGTCTATTTCTTCTAGCCGGTCTTTTTCTAGAAATTTTTATAAAAAATCTGATATTTCTTTTTAGCATAAATAAAATATTAATTTTTTATTTTATTAAGAAGACGTGGTAATATATAAGTAAGGTTTTAAGGATAATCTCTTTAGAGAAACAAACCTATGAAAATATTTAATACTTCAATAGTTATATTGGCTCTGGCGTTTACACTTAGCCTGATTAAGCCAATTACTGCGCTTTCAGCTACTTTGCCAACACTAGGCTCCGCAGCGAGCTTCTCGGTCCTAGCAAATTTGTCGATGAGTGCCGCCGGTACTGGTACCACTATCTCAGGTGATTTAGGTCTTAGTCCAGGTCTCGCAATCTCGAGAACTGGTTTTTGGATAGTGGGAGGAACAGAATATTTCGGTCCATCTTCTCTAGCAACAAATGCTCAAGCAGATGCTTTAATTGCTTTTAATAATTTAGCGGGTCAAGGTTCTAATGGACTATGGAGTGGTACTACTAATCCGCCGCCAGGTGTCTGGACTGAACCCCTAGATACTACCTTTACCGGAACACTTACTCTCAGCGGCGGTTATGATGATGTTTGGGTTTTTCAGATTGGGCGGGATATGGTGTTTTCTGGTTCAGTAACCATGCTCGGCAATGCACAACCCTGCCATGTATTTTGGCAAATCGGTAGAGATACAACTATTGCTTCGGGTAGTAATTTTGTAGGAACTATTATTGCGTCGCGTGATATTTCTCTACTATCTGGCGCAACCGTTAACGGCCGAGTTATATCACTCAATAGTTCTTTAACAACGGTTGGCAACACTATTTCAAAACCGATCTGTACGCCCGCGCCTGCTACTATTCATGTTATTAAAACGCTTATCAAAAATAATGGCAGTACTTTAAATAACACAGATTTTAGTTTTTCAATTAACGGCGGCGCTGCCCAAGCCTTCGAAGCTGATGGTCAAAATGACATAACTGTTAGTGCTGGCACTTATACTATTACTGAACCCGCGGTTGCCGGCTATTCAACTAGTTATAATAATTGTTCCAACTTAGTTATTCTTAGTGGCGGCGCTGCAACCTGTACTATTACTAATGATGACCAAAAACCAACTTTAACCCTCGACAAAGTTTTAATTAACAACAACGGCGGCACAGCTACTGAAGCAGATTGGACTTTAACAGCGGCTGGCCCAACTCCAATTTCCGGCCCTGGTGCAACTGGATCAACTGATGTTATAAGTGGGGCAAATTTTTCAGCCGGCACCTACAATTTATCTGAATCAATAGGACCTGCTGGTTATACTGCTTCCTCTTGGAGTTGTGTGAAAAATAGTGGCCCTCCAGCTACTGGCGCTTCAATTATACTTGGCTTAGGTGATACAGCAGTCTGTACAATTACTAATGATGACATTCCGGCCACTCTTCATGTCATTAAACATGTTATTAATAATAGCGGTGGCAAAATAATTGCCTCTGGTTTTAATGTACACGTAAAAAATAGTCTAGGAGATGTTACTGAAAGTCCAGCCAGTCCACAAGTAGGAGTTGAAGATCCTGGAACTTCTTATACTTTAGCTGCCGGCACTTACACTGTCAGTGAAGATACTAACCCTTATTATGTACGAACCTTTAGCGGAGATTGCGATGCTCTTACTGGTAGCGTTAGTCTTCTTCCTGGTGACAATAAAACCTGTACCATTACTAATGATGACATCGTGTCTGCTCCGCTTATATCAAAAATAACTGTTATAAAAGTTGTTGTTGGCGGAACTAAGGTTATTGATGACTTTCATTTATTTATAGATGACATAGCAGTTATTCATAACGTAGCTAATGTTTTTTCTGTTGGTGCGCATACTGTGACCGAAACTGTTGATCCTAATTACACTCGTAGCTTTGCTCTTGATTGTCCAAATGGTAGCGTGAGTCTTCTTCCTGGTGACAACAAAACTTGTATCATAACTAATACTTATAAAACACCTTCGTCTAGTGTTAGCTCATACTACAGTCTACCTGTACCACCACTAATTGACGTAGTAAAAGTACCTAGTCCACTAGCCTTACCAGCTGGCCCAGGATCTGTAACCTATACTTACACGCTTCGTAACATCGGAACTGTTCCAGTA
>Ga0224524_1000156_pt1 | contig 29850 bp, 16 predicted proteins | sample CFST75metaG_FD_179895 | JGI IMG/M metagenome (GOLD analysis project Ga0224524, IMG submission 179895) | Peat soil microbial communities from Stordalen Mire, Sweden - C.F.S.T75 | ecosystem: Environmental > Terrestrial > Soil > Wetlands > Peat | place: Sweden: Norrbotten County, Stordalen Mire... | reverse complement strand
CTGGTCTGCCATCTTGACCTGCTGATCTGTCAGATCATTTTTCCAGGTGCCTATTCGTCCGGTATTGACCGGTTTTAAAAGATTCTCGTGAAACTTTTCCCATACACTGTTGCCATATGTTTTCAACGTCTCATCCTTCTTTTTATAGAAATCAAATACTGATGGATCATAGACAATTCCGAGGAAGTCGCATAGGGATCGGAAAGTGCTCTCCTGCTCAGTCACCAGGTCCTCATAACGGAGAATGTAATATTTATCAGGGGAACGATGTTTACAGTCAAGAAACAGACGGGCAAAATATCGCCATCTGCCAACCTGGAGGCTCAATACCGGAGCTTCCACCGCTACTTCCTTTTCAACAAGTCTTCGGATCGAAATAAAATTATCCCGGTAATCCCGGATAATACAAATGAATTTAGCATCAGGGAAAATCTTTCTGAAACGATGGGCGAAAATAGAATAAACTGGATTTTTATCACCGATCCATAGGGTTTCCCCTTTATTATATAAGGAGAATGCATAATAATTAATGCTCTTTAAAAAGAGCTGGACAGAACCGACCTCTTTATATTTCAACAATTCACTGATTATGAATTCTTTATCAATCTTCAGATTTTCGACTCTCCGACTGTTAAATTTGGAATAGTAAAAAGCATGATCAACAAACGAGCGAATTTTGGCTTCATCCCAGTTTTTAACCCTCTTAAACCGCCGATATAAAAAAAACATGACAGGAAACTCAGGGGCAATCCTCACATTCGGATGAGCATTGAACAAGGTGGTGAGCAAAGTGGTTCCTGAACGGGGCCTTCCAAAGATAAAAAAGAGTGGAATCTTATTTAGATCTTCTGTTTCCATAAAGGAATTTATTCGTGAGACTCAAATTTTTAGAACGAAGTGATAAAAAATTTGTTAGTCGAACAATCCCGCTGAAAGCGGAGGGTATAATACCCCGCTGCTCTGCGGCGGAATTTGGGTCCAGGGCTTGCCCTGGGGTTCATACCCGTGATTTAAATCAATGAAAACCGAATTTTGGGCTAAAGTACAAAAATTACGAGTAATTTCATTAATATTTATCCTTATCAAACAGCCGTATTATCAACGGAAAGAAAAATATAAACCAGAAAATGTTATCTGATTTTTACGTATTTTTGCAACCTGAAAATAAATAAAATCAAACCGTTAGGGAAATATGGTAAAAAACGGACCCAGGAAACTACTTCTCATAAATCCGGCTAATAATGCACGACTAGGCTTTCTTAATGATCAGAATACCCGTTTCATGCCACTGGGTTTGGGAATTGTAGCAGCCTTGACTCCAGCCCATTGGGAAGTGGAACTTCTCGATGAAAGTTTTGAGGAATTCACTTTCAAACCTGCCGACATTGTAGCATTTACAAGTTTCACATCGACTGCTCCCCGGGCATATGAAATCGCCGCCCTTTACCGGGAAGCGGGCATTCACACGGTTATGGGTGGTATACATGCATCTATGTATACGGACGAAACCCTTAATTTCTTTGATAGTGTGGTTACAGGTGAGGCCGAAGGAGCCTGGCCCACCCTGATAGCCGATTTTGAATCGGGTGAAACGAAGCGTCTGTATGAAGGGGGAATTAACGACATTAATACCGTTCCTCATGTCAGGCGGGAAATTTACAAATACCCTTATGCCTATGATCTGGTGCAAACATCGCGTGGATGCCCCTGGAGCTGCGAATTTTGTTCCGTTACTCATATGAATGGTAAAACTTACCGGGAACGCGACGTAGAAGAAGTCCTGGATGAGCTTGAAAAAACGACCCGGCCTATGCTGTTTTTTGTTGATGATAATCTTGTAAACAACAAAAAAGGAGCCGATGAACGTGCGATAAGGCTCTTTAAAGGGATGGTTGAAAGAGGGATTAAAAAGCATTGGGTTTCTCAGGCTGCATTAAATTTTGCAGATAATGAAGAGGTGCTTTACTGGGCAAGAAAGAGTGGTTGTACAATAATCCTGATGGGTATTGAAGCTGAAACTCCCCAGGCTCTTAAAGATGTCAGAAAGAACCTTAACCTGAAGCGGGGTATCGGTTCCTACGAGAAGATCTTTAAGAAAATACACAAGCATGGCATTGGTATTCTTGCTACCATGATATTTGGGATGGAAAGTGATAAAATAGAAGATTTGTATGCCCGCAGCGAGTTTATTAAAAAAAGCACTATCGATTCGTACCAATGTACCATTCTTACACCACTGCCGGGTACAGTCCTCTACGACAGGATGAAAGAACAGAACAGGATTGTTTTAAATAATTATCCTGCCGACTGGCAACATTATCATTTTTGGCGGGCCACCATGAGTACACCAAATATGAATCCTGGTGATATTGAATCCAACATGCATGAGATCTGGCTTAATTTGTACAATAAGGAAGCCATGCGCAGGAAAATGTTCAGGACCTTGTGGAATACGAGAAGTTTCATGACGGCATACTGGGCATATGCCTGTAATCATAACTATGGCCGGATTTGTCTTGAAGGTGTTTCTCTCAATGACCCAAACAGTGCGATTTCTCGATCTGCATGGAAGAACCTTAAGCGGAGGCTCTATCTTAAATTCACAGATAAGGTACTTTGGTTAATATATCAAATTGCTTGGACGAAGATAGTTAAACAGCTTTCATGATTTCGCTTCTATACTAAATCCAAATTCGCTTCATCGTTTTGATATAGTATTGTTGGAATGTTGATAAGTGCATAAGCTGAAAAAATGGGGATATCCTTTATGTTTGCGTTTTCCATTTAATTTTATTTTTAATATTCCTGAAAAAATAAAAATCGCTTTTCCTGAACCGGAAAATCTCAATTACTGACATCTTCACTTTCCAGGAATAGGCGAAAAGAAAGATAGCACAACCCGCTCCATAGCTGGTATTGGTAGCCCATACGGCGCCCATTCCTCCGTAGCTTGGTATCCAGAGAATGTTGAGAAGAAGGTTGATAATAAGGGGTGGAATAAAGCAATAGATGGCCACCTGCGGCTTGCCCATTCCTGCCAGCCGGCTATTGAGGATGCGGAACACCACAAGCACCAGGACGCCCGGCAATATACCCCGGATCATCGGAACACTGTTGGCAAATTCACTTCCGAACACCAACGGGATCAGGTAAGGGACCACGAGATAAACTACACCTCCGAAAAGGATGCTGATAAGGAAAGAAACCCGCATAATCGATGCCACGGTCCGGTTCGATGCCTGTTCATCGGTCGCAGCTGCGCTGCGCGTAAGCACGATTGTTTCAATGGCGTAAGGAACATGCCACAGTTGTTCGGCAATTTGTACGGCAAGAGAGTAGAGTCCTACCTGTTCAAGAGTGGAATATTTTTTTAAAAGGATGATATCTACCCTGTAATTCAGCTGCATGATGAAAATAGATAAGGCAAATACAATTCCCAGGCGTACCATGCTCTTCATTATTCCTTCATGATACTTCCATGTGATATGGTAAGATTTTCTGATGACAAAAAACACGAAAAAAAACATACAAAGATTCCCAAGAAAAATTGCTATGAAAGCGCCCCTGACTGATAACCTGAAAACCCAGACAAAGAAAATAACAAATATCAGGTTCAGGACTGTAGGCCCCGCATTCAGGATGTTTGCTTGAAGAATCTTCTGTTTCCCAAGGAATATTCCTCCGGCAAATACATTGCAAAGGACAAAGGGAACAGTGACCATAATAAGTGTCAGGAGAAATGGATCTGCCTTCCTTGATTCAGAAAAGAGGAAGACAAGTCCGCTGATCAGGACGCTAAGGAAACTGGTGATCAGGAGTAAAATAAAAACTGCAGAAACAATACTGTCTTCCGGCAATTTCTTTGCCGCGAGATGGTACATGGTAGCTCGACGGATCCCTAACTGGGTAAATCCGATTACAATTATCGGCACAACAATAATTGAGGAATAAAGACCATATCCCGCTGCTCCCAGGATCCGCGAAAGAATTATTCCAATCAGCAAGCTGCTTGCAGTCACAGCTAAATTACTGCCGAATACACTCATGATATCTTGGAAATAACTTCTTTGCGCCACTGCCTGATCGTATGGATAAATCGAGTAATTTCGTACAAAAATAAGAATTGTTATGAATCCGGCCGATTTGTTTTCATGCTTCACTGGTCATATAATCGCTGTCAAATAATTTTATCACAATGCACATTTCTTTCAATAAACCCTATTATCCCATCACGAGTATTTTGGCTGGAATACGTGCCATAAAAGCAGGAACCATCTCGGGTAACGGGACTTACACAAAAAAATGTCACCGGTTTTTTGAAGAACGCTATGGATTCCGGAAGGCACTTCTTACCACTTCCTGTACCGATGCATTGGAAATGGCAGGTCTGCTGGCAGGGATCCAGTCAGGCGATGAGGTGATCCTCCCTTCGTTCACATTTGTCTCAACGGCAAATGCATTTCTCCTACGAGGGGCAAAACTGGTTTTTGCCGATACCCTTTCTGATATCCCCAATATCGATCCTGCACAGGTTGAAACACTTATTACCTCAAGAACGAAAGCCATCGTAGTGGTGCATTATTGCGGGATCGCCTGTGAGATGGATAGGATCATGGAGCTGGCCAGGAAAAACAACCTGGTCGTGATCGAGGATGCAGCTCATGCATTGGAATCTTATTACAAAGGCAAACCCCTGGGCTCAATTGGCCATTTCGGCACGTTTTCTTTTCACGAAACAAAGAATATTTTCTGTGGGGAAGGAGGGTTGTTGACGATCAATGATGAAAGCTATATACACCGCGCAGAGATCATCTGGGAGAAAGGCACAAACAGAGCTGCATTCTTCCGAGGGGAAGTCGATAAATACAATTGGACCGATCTGGGTTCTTCCTTCCTGCCATCCGATGCAATCGCCTCTTTTCTTTACCTGCAGCTGCAGATCCTTGAAAAGATCCAGCGAAAAAGGATCTCCCATTGGAACCGGTATGATCAGTCACTGAAACCCATTGAAAATAAAGGCCTTTTGAAACTTCCGGTGATCCCTTCCTACGCTACCGTCAATGGAAACATGTATTATTTCCTGATGCCGTCACGGGAAAAACGGGATAAAATGCTCGGATACCTCAGGTCAACCGGAATACAAGCAGTTTTCCATTACCTGCCACTCCATTCCAGTCCCTATTTCAAGGATAAACACGATGGACGGGATTTACCCAACACCGACCATTTCTCCAAGTGTATCGTCCGGCTTCCTTTTTTTTATGCCCTGAAGGAAAAGCAGATCCGGTATATTACGGGCAAAATTTCAGATTATTTCCGGAAAGAGTAGTTGTGGGCACGAGTTATCAACGAGCGCCAGAAAAGTTTTAGCGGTTACTTTTCATAATTCCTAATTCGTAATCATTTTAACTCCGGCAACCATCCGGGTATAGGCGGCGCCTTCAGCTTGTCCATCTGCTTTATCAGTTCCGGAAGATCTACCGTGCCGATGTGTTTAACCTGGTCGTACAACGGGGGGAATTCCTCATTCAGGATCTGGTATGCGTCCAACTGCAACTGCGTTGGCTGTGCGGTGGAAGACCAGGTTGACCAGGCGATTTTTTCAAGCCGGGAATTCAAGGGCACAGGGGCAGGAGGATTTTCTTCCTGGCTGGGCTTCTTGCTTCTCCGGTTAAACTTCACATTCAGGATCTCGTCAAGCTGAAGTTGCAATTCAAGTGCTTTCTTTTTTAGCTCCGCTGAAGCAGCGGGCGTTCCATTCAGCGATACCAGGATATCACTCACGTTTTTATTGAGCATATTGGCATACTGTTCGGTTCCCTGCATGACTCGTGCAATATCCGCCACCTTTTTGTTAAATTCAACCAGGGCTGCGCGGTCGGGTGCGGGAAGTATGGTGTTGTTGAGTACAACAGCATTGAAATCCACCGGCCCGGCTAGAAGTTTCGTGTCACCGGCACTGGTCAGGGACAGGGAAACCTTATATTTTCCGGGCATGGCAAGTATCCCGCTGCCATTGTCTTTCAACGGATCATATTTTTCACCTGCTTCAATGGAATGTGTGGCCTGGTAACGCAAGTCCCAATTCACCCTGCTGATGCCTTTAGAAGTGCTTTTCCGTATGTTTCTTACAACATTGCCATTTTCATCTGTGATGGTGAAAGTGAGATAGGGGGGAATCTCATTCTTCTCTGCACGCAGGTCAGCGTCTGAAGGTTGCGGTATCGGTTCGCTCTTCTTAAACAACTCTTTTTCCTTTTCCTGCCTTTTCTCTTTCATTGTTTTTGGAATTTCTTTAAGGTAATAGGTGAAAATAGCTCCGAAATCAGGATTTGCTGCCTTAAAGACCATGGATCCCTGACTGTCTTTTCCATCTCTCGGGATGTACATCAGGGCATCTTTCACCGGGAAAAGATAGCCATCCTTGTCGAGGTTCTCTTTCTGGATAAGGCGGAGCGGTGAATAATCATCCAGGATATAAAACCCGCGTCCGAAGGTTGCCAGTACCAGGTCGGTTTCCCTTTTCTGGATCGCTATATCCCTCACGGGAATGGTGGGGATGCCGGCTTTCAGCTGTATCCATTTCTTCCCTCCGTCGATGGTGAAAAAACAACCAAATTCGGTTCCTGCAAAAAGAAGATCTGAATTTATAAAATCCTGGTGGATACTGTGAACGGTTCCGCTGGCAGGCAGGTCTCCCGAAATTGATATCCAGCTCTTTCCTTTATCCATGCTCTTTAAAAGGTAAGGCTTGAAATCATCACGAAGAATGTTGTCGAAAGATACAAATACGATATTTTCATCAAAACGGGATGGGAAAATACAGCTCACATACGTGTTTTCAGGAATTCCGGGGAATGTCGAAATTTTCGTCCAGTTCTTCCCGGCATCTTCTGTCACTTGGATGAGCCCGTCATCGGTTCCTGCATAAAGGAGGTTTTCTTTTACGGGAGATTCCGCAAGTGAAATAATCGTTCCATATAAGGATGTTGAAATATCTTTTTGTACGGCATCGATGCTCCAGTATTTTCCCATCACCGGCCAGGTATTGCGGTCGATCTTTGCCGTAAGATCATCACTGATCACCTGCCAGGTGTTGCCCCGGTCATCGCTGCGAAAGACCTTATTTGCTGAGCAATAGAGACGTGTATGGGAATGTGGGCTGATGAATAACGGGGTGTTCCAGTTCCACTTATAACTGTCTTCTCCTTTTCTCGGTTCCGGTCGGATATCAAGCATTTCCCCGCTTTTCCGGTCAAACCGTACCATACCTCCGTACTGGGATTCTGCATAAACTATATCCGGTTCTTCAGGATCGATCTGCGACCAGAAACCATCGCCTCCGTTGGTGACAAACCAATCATCGGAAAGAACACCTTCTCCTCTTATTGACCTTGAAGGCCCACCCACTGAATTGTTATCCTGTGTTCCTCCATATACATAATAAAAAGGAAGGGAATTATCCACCTGCACCCTGTAAAATTGAGTCACCGGAAGATTGGATTTAAAAATAAATTCTTTTCCTCCATCAAAGGTTTCATAAGCACCGCCATCACCTCCGATCAGGAAATGCAGGGGATTTTCAGGCTCGATCCACATAGCATGGTCATCCACATGGCGTTTGTTGTTTCCAATAGGCTTCCAGGTCTTTCCGCCATCTTCCGATACCTGTGAAACGGTTTCCATGGTATAGATCTTATCCACATTCTTTGGATCACAAAAGATCCGGTTAAAATACTGACCTTGCGAAACATGCCCGCTCATTTTCTGCCAGGATGCTCCACGGTTCATGGTGCGGTAAATACCGCTGGCATCATCGGCAGCTTCAATAATTGCATAAATCACATCGGGATTAACAGGAGAAATAGCCATTCCCATCCCGCCCATATCAACAGAAGGAAGTCCGGAGGTCAATTTGTCCCAAGTTTCCCCGGCATTGGTGGATTTATAGATAGCAGTTTCCGGGCCACCCCCGATCTTGGTGAATACATGCCGCCGCCGTTGTTCTGCAGAAACATATAATACATCCGGGTTCCGGGGATCCATGAGGACATTTTTTACGCCCGTATTTTCGCTGATCTCCAGCACTTTTTTCCAGGTTTTTCCCCCGTCAGTGGTTTTATACAATCCACGGTCACCACCAGGGCCCCACACCGAACCTTCTGCCCCTACATATACCATATCCGTGTTCCGGGGATCGATGACGATACCGCCGATCTGGCGTGAATCTTTCAATCCCATGTTCTTCCAGCTTTTTCCGCCATCAGTGCTTTTATAAACACCATCCCCGTAACCTAACGCCCGCTGGGAATTCCGTTCTCCTGTCCCGGCCCATACAACATTGGTATTGGATGGGTCAATGGTCACACAGCCGATCGAATAAGCGCCGTAATTGTCAAAAACAGGCTCGAAAGTAGTACCGTTATTCGTTGTTTTCCAGATATGCCCGGATGCTATAGCTACAAACCATTCATTGTGGTCTTTGGGGTTTACAGCAAAATCAGCGATCCTCCCCGAGGTGAATGCAGGACCAATACTCCTGAATTTCAGTCCGCCCACTAAGCCGGAATTCATTGTACTATCCTTCTTTTCGTCCTTTTCTTTCTTTTCTGTTTTGGCCTTCTTTTCTCCCCTGGGTTCTTGCTTTTTCTCTTGTGCAGAAACTGCAATAGATAAAAGGAATACAAATGCTAAAAGCGTCAAACCCCAACATGTTTTCTTTTTCATTATTTATGATTTTAAAAGGTTTCTGATATGTTTTTCATTCGGCCTGACCAGGCCTTTTTCCGTTATGATCCCTGTTATGAACTTTCCAGGTGTAACATCAAAAGCCGGATTCAGTGCGGTTGACCCCGGTGAACAAACCAGGATCTTATGGTTCTTCCCGTCTTCTCCCGGTCCTTCCTGGTAAAGGATCTCGTCCGGGCTTCTCTCCTCAATGATGATATCGCTTCCGCTTTTACAGCTAACATCGATGGTGGATGTCGGTGCAGCAATATAAAAAGGGATGTTATATTCTTTTGCAACAATGGCTTTTTCCAAAGTTCCGATCTTGTTGGCTGTATCCCCATTAGCGGCAATCCTGTCAGCCCCGGTGACCACCAGGTCGATCTTTCCCTGCGACATCAGATGTGCGCCGGCATTGTCGGGGATGATCACATGAGGGATCCCGGCATTGTGAAGCTCCCAGGCAGTCAGCCTTGCACCCTGGCTCCGTGGCCGGGTTTCGTCAACATAAACAAAGACCTCTTTTCCATGCTCATGAGCAATATAAATAGGGGAGAGAGCAGTTCCGTAATCGACAAAGGCAAGCCATCCGGCATTACAATGTGTCTCTATCCTGGCTCCATACGGAATAAGCACATTTCCGATCTCTCCTATCATCCTGGAGTCAAAGGCATCTTTGTCGGCAATCCGGTGAGCTTCTTCAAGGGCCGATTCTCGGGAAATCAATCCTGCATCGAAAACCCGTTCGGTAGCATAAAATAAATTCCGTGCAGTAGGACGTGTTGCTTCGATCTCCTTGCGGGCTTTTGTAACAAACGGGAGAAAATCGCCGGAAGGGGCTTCCATGAATGCCAGGGCCATGGCAAATCCGGCTATCGCACCGATGGCACCTGCACCCCTGACAGTCATATGGGTTACGGCATTACAACAATCCGAATACGTTTTTAATTCCTGGATCCTGAATTCAAAAGGCAGAAGGTTCTGCTCGATCAGGAAAACGGTAGATCCCTCCATCCATACGGTCCGGTATTTTCTACCATTAACCTCCATTTTGCCGGTTATAGTTTAAATCCAAGGCTCACAACCCACATATTGTTGGTGGCGTTTAAGCTATAGGGTAGTCCTGTTGTGCCTTGTGCCGATTTGATCATCTGGTTTAACCCGACCTGGTAACGAACATCCAAAGTCAGGAAAAAAACATCAATCCCGGTTCCTACCTGGACATACCAGTTGGCCTTGCTGATATCCGCTCTTTTTATAGGCCCGGTCAGAGTATTAAGATCCTTGACAGTTGAATTTACGACGAAGGAAGCCATGGGTCCTGCCATGATCCGCCAGTTTATGACTTTCAGATTGATCATCTTAAATCCGACCAGGACCGGAATATCCAATGTTCCGACGGTAACTTTTTGTTTCCAGTTGTCGACAGCATTATTAAGATTATTATCAAAGATACCGCCCTGCAAGGTATAATAGATTTCCGGCTGGACATAAACCTTTTTTCCGAAACGGAAAAAGGCCCCGAAATGAAAACCGGAGTTGAAGGAGGATTTTATAGAATCCAGGCTGGTATGCAATTTCGATGCATTATACCCGACTTTAATGCCAAACGAGAATTGTCCGAAAGTGACCCCTGCTGAGAAGAATAGAATAGCAAATAAGAGCACGATTTTTTTCATGGCAATTGGATTAAGAGTTGATCATAAAAGGAATTTCAAATGTACAATAATATTTGTAGTCGATGATTTTGCAAATATCAAACAATCAAACTGAACCCGGTGTAACGAATTAATGCTTCAGGAATTTTAATTCCCTCTTCGGTCTGGTTATTCTCAAGCAGCGCTGCCACGATCCTCGGCAATGCCAGTGCGCTTCCATTCAGTGTATGCGCAAGTTGCGTCTTGCCGGTTTTGTCTTTGTAACGCAACTTCATCCGGTTGGCCTGGTAGGATTCAAAATTCGAAATAGAGCTGACTTCCAGCCATCGTTTTTGTGCAGCTGAATAAACTTCCATGTCATAAGTCATGGCAGATGTAAAACCCATATCGCCCCCGCAGAGTTTTAGAATACGGAAAGGCAATTCCAGGGCACGTAAAAGACCTGAAACATAGGTTACCATCTCTTCCAGGATTTCATATGACCTTTCAGGATGTGAGATCTGCACGATCTCAACCTTGTCGAACTGATGCAAACGATTCAATCCGCGTACATCTTTTCCATAAGAACCGGCTTCACGTCGGAAACAGCTGGAATAAGCAACATTCTTAAGGGGAAAATCACTTTCTTTCAGGATGACATCGCGGTAAATATTAGTCACCGGGACTTCTGCCGTGGGGATCAGATAAAGATCATCGAGGGGAGCATAATACATCTGCCCATCCTTATCGGGAAGCTGCCCGGTTCCAAAACCCGACGCGGCATTTACGAGATAGGGCGGCTGGATCTCTTTGTAACCCGCATCAATGGCATAGTCAAGAAAGAAATTGATCAGGGCACGCTGCAGGCGGGCTCCTTTACCTTTGTATACCGGGAAACCGGCACCCGAAATTTTATTACCAAGAGCAAAATCGATGAGATCATATTTTGAAGCCAGGTCCCAATGAGGAATAGCTGTAACCAGGAGATCAGGGATAATACCTTCCTGGTGAACGATTTCATTATCCTCCGGGGTCTTCCCGGGAGGTATGGACGGATGCGGAAGGTTGGGGACTTTCAGCAGGGCTTCTTCTAGCTCTTTCTTCGTTGTTTCAAAGGTTGTACTTAGTTCTTTTGCAAGTTCCTTCAGCTCGGATGTTTTTTCCTTCAGGGGGTTGGCTTCGGCGGCTTTCCCGGCTTTAAAGAGCATCCCGATCTCCCGAGCCAGGGCATTGCTCTGGGCCAGGTTATCATCCAACATTTTTTGGGTCTCTTTTCTTCTGTCATCAAGGGAAAGAATAGTCTCTATAATCTCCTTTCCTTCAAAATTCTTTATGGCGAGAAGTTTCAGCACCCCTTCCGGGTTCTCACGGATCGTCTGTAATACCAACATGGTTAATTCTTTTAATAAGACAAAAGTAATATAATCTTTGAAAGGAGGAAAGTTCAGCAGTTGCAAAAAAAATCCCGGGTGGAGAGCCCGGGAAAACCAAAAAATTCCTATGCCAAAAAAAAGTATATGTTAATTTGAAGGCTCGAAAGGAAGAACGGATACAAAAGAACGGTCTTTCTGTTCTTTCTTGAATTCAACAATCCCATCGATTAATGCAAATAATGTATGGTCTTTGCCAATACCAACATTCAGGCCCGGGTTATGAACGGTTCCACGTTGCCTTACGATGATACTTCCAGATTTGGCAAATTGCCCGCCATAAATTTTTACGCCTAAACGTTTGCTGTGTGATTCACGGCCGTTACTGGAACTACCCGCACCTTTTTTATGTGCCATATCAATTCGGAATTAATATTTATAATCAAATTTCTTTAACCAAAAAAGACAAAAGGCGGGAATCCTATTCTTCCCCGGTTTCTTTTTTGGCCTTTTTCTCTTTTGAAACACCTTTGAGGGTGATCGATTCGATGAGGATCTTGCTGAAATCCTGGCGATGACCGGTTTCTTTCTGGAATCCTTTTCTTCTTTTCTTTTTAAAGACGATCACTTTATCCCCTCTTGCATGTTCGAGCACCTTTCCGCTCACCTTGCTGTCTTCAACATGTGGCATACCAACGTTGACCTTTCCATTGTTGTCGACCAGTAACACCTCCTTGAATTCTACCTGGGTGCCGGGTTCAACATCCATCCGGTGAACGAAAATCTCATCATTCTTCTGCACCTTGAACTGCTGGCCGGCTATTTCTACGATTGCGTACATTTTTTGTAATTTGTAAATTGAGTGAATCGATTTTTTGGGAGTGCAAATTTAGAAAATATTTTTGATATCCCAAGGAAATCATTGTAAAAAAACTTGATACGCCGATAATTCGATTTTCAGGACAGGCAACTTCCTGAGTTTTTCTGTATCTTTGTAACAGATCATTCGTATAAAAAATAATATTGGGTTATTTAACAAAATGAATACTATTTCAACCAGGATTTGTTATCATAAAAATTTACTGGTTCTGATCCTTTCTTTCATTGTAGCGCCGGGCTTTACTCAAAATCCAGCCACATTGTCGGGTATTGTTACGAACTGTGTCACGGGTACTCCGGTCGTGGGAGCTGAAGTTACCGTTGGAACACTCATGACATTTTCGGTTTTTGGTGGAATTTATTCCCTTTCCATCGATCCCCCCGGAACCTATTCCGTGACATGTGTAAAAACGGGTTTTGACCTTTATATAAGCAATCCTATTTTTATGGGTCCGAATGCCACTATCAACCTCCCCATCTGTCTGAATGAGCATGCAAATCCACCTGCACTGGTGGTTGCCGCTTTGGATTCAACCATTTCCCCAACCAGGGTCGACATTTCCTGGCAGGTCCCCAGAGGCGATTACGAATTGCTTTACGATGACGGAATCATGGATAATTTCACGGTTTGGTCAATGCAGGGGAACATGAATGCCGTGAAGTTCACGCCTTTGGGCTATCCTGTCACTGTTACCGGTGGAAAGATCAATATCGGGACTTCTGGTAACTACCCTGCCGGGAGTACCCCGTTTGTTCCATTCCAGGTATCCGTATACGATGCATCCGGGACGGGAGGAACACCCGGGATCAAAATTGCGGGTCCGGTCGATGTACTCCCAACGAATTTTGGCTGGGTGGATTTTTCGATCCTTTCAGCACCTGTGATCAACAATGGGGATTTTTACTTAGTCATGACCCAGGGGGGAAATGCCCCGAATGCCGCCGGCCTGGCCATCGATGAGACCTTCCCGCAATTCCGGAGCTATTCGCGTTTTGTAACATCCGGGTCATCGCCCTGGATACCCGCTTCCGGCAATTTCATGATGCGGGCAGCAGCGAATGGCCCCGGTGGCCCTGCTTCCCTTACCGATGCACCATTCAGCGTTACGGAATATACCATTTCCCGGCTCAGGCAAGGAGAAGAGCAAAACCAGCTAATTTGGACCCTGGTCGGGTCGGGCACATCTACCCAGATGTACGACAATGCCTGGTCGTCCCTCCCCTGCGGACCCTATCGCTGGGCAGCTCAGGCTATTTGTACTGGCAACCAGGTTTCAACTGTTTCTTTTTCAGATGTGATCGGGAAATGCTGGACGGTCAATACAACGGTTAAGGTTACCCTGAGTTGTGATTCTGCATCAATGACAGGGGTCACCGTCAGCCTGAGAAATCTCGTTTACGCGGATACTTTATATGTCAAGCAGGCAAATACATCAGGAACGACTTTCTTCCCAAACTTCTGGAAAGGGACTTACGAGTTAAAAGTAAGCCGGTTCGGATACCAGGATTTTATACAGAATGTCAGTATCAGTACCGATACCACACTTCATGTTTTTCTTCTCCAAAACAAAACGGCTCCTTCCGGATTGTTTGTGAATGACAGCAGCCTTATGGCTCATTGGAGTAAACCGGTGGGACCGGTTGAGTTATTTAATGAAACCTGGCAAAGTGGCAGTTTTTCGACAAATGGCTGGACAGTTCAGGGTCCTAATTGGAGCATTTCAACTACAATCGGGAAACCGAATCCTTCTGCCATGTTTAGTTGGTCACCTCCTGCTACGAATTACAATCAATCGCTTATTAGTAAACTGATCGTCGGGCAAAATTCGTCTGTGCTCAGGTTAAAATTCGATATATTCCTGGATAATTATGGTACGACTTCATTGAACCAGCTGGCGGTAGAGATCTGGGACGGATCCACATGGCACCTGTTGAGAAACTATACCAACTCCCTGGGCGATATTCCATGGACCCAGCAGGACCTTGACATTTCTGCCTATACCGGCCTTACCTTTAAAATACGTTTTCGGGCATATGGGGTTGATTCCTATGATATCAATAACTGGAATATTGATAACATTAGGGTGGAAGGACGGGAATCAACGGCAGTTGCCGGCGAATGTGTGCTAGGCTACAATTTGTACCTCGATAACATTCTTTGCGGGTTTACGCCTGATACCGTTTACCAGGTCCCACCCTCCCTGGTCCTCTATGGGAATTCCTATACTGTCTGTGTATCTGCAATCTATGGAAGCGGGTCTTCTGCACTGAATTGTTTTTCGTTCACCTCCTGGTTTCTCCCTCCGCCGGCCAATCTCCAGGGAACCGGTATCGAGGATACTGCCTACCTGACCTGGAATAAGCCGGAAACCAAGATGAAAAGTCATTCTTCTTCGAAGACTAACCCTCCCGGACTTACCGGATATATCATTTACAGGAATGGAATCTACATTGATTCATTAAAAAATGCAGATACTTTACATTATTATGATCTTAATCTTTACCCTGGAACCTATTCCTATAAAGTAGCTTCCGTTTATGATCTCACATCCTATGGATATCCAGGCCTTTTTGCACAATCCTATCCTGCAGGCCCTGTTTCTGTCGATATTACCTATGGCCGTCACCTCCCATTCGCGGAATTCTGGGACCAGGAAAGTTTCGATTATAACCAGTGGATCTTTGAACCGGATATCGGAAACTGGTCAATCAACAATAACCTTGGAAACCCTGCCCCAAGTGCACAATTTTCATGGGATCCACCCAAAACTAATTATTCTTATTCTCTCATTACTCCGGTACTTAATGCTTTATCCCTGGCATGTGCAAACATCTGGCTGAATTTTGATTACCGCCTGCTGGATAACAAGGCTACCGGGAATGAAAAAATGAACGTTGAGGTATTTTATAACAATACCTGGCACGGGATTGACGAATATTCAAATGCAGGTACCACAGTATGGATATCCCGTCATCTGGATATCACCCCGGTAAAAGGCAAAGCATTTCGTATCCGTTTTCGTGCATCCGGATTGAATTCGGAAGATATTATCAATTGGAATATTGATAACATCAATGTTTATGGTGTGTGTAAACCACCCGAACAACTTACTGCAGATTCTTCAGGGGAAGATATACGACTGACCTGGTCGGCTCCGATTTGTGAAGATGGGTACCCATTGCAGGAAGGATTCGAAGAAGCAACTTTTCCTCCTGCTAACTGGACCCAGGTCATCACCAACATCAATAATGTTACCTGGGAACAAACCAGCAGCACCTCTCCAGCAGGAGTTCATTCGGGGCTGTATGCTGCAGGACTGACATGGGATTATACACACCAGAATGAGTGGCTCATTGCTCATAACATTGAGATCACAGGCGATCTCAAATTCTGGAGCTATGCTTACCAGGGGTCAACCCATCTTGACCATTATTATGTAAAACTTTCTGAAGACCAGGGATCTCACTGGGAAACCCTGCTCGATATGTCGGCACTCCCTCTTTTTCCTTCCACGTCGGGATACAATGAATGGTCGGTTCCCTATACCCTGAGCCTTTCATCACATTTAGGGCAGGTGGCGGATATTGCATGGCAGGCAATTGACGGAGATGGACAGGGTCTGTGGTATGCCTGGGTCATTGATGATTGCTCCGTTGGCTCAAAAAAAATTCTCCAGCCAATTTACACAACATCCTATGAAGGGTATAACGTTTTCCGACAGGATGCCGGTAATGGCGACTTCAACCTGCTCACTCACGGCCCGGTTTACGATACAACCTATCTTGACCAGGGTCTCGTTCCAACCATTTACCGGTATTACGTTACCGCTTACAATCAGGATTGCTCATTCAGTACATCCTCCGATACGGTCCTCATCGACCTGGTGACCGGCATTTCTTCCCATGCTGCACAATTCCTGACTATTTTTCCAAACCCCGCAAAGGATTTCGTTACCGTCAAATCATCCGGCGAAATCACTGCGATCGATGTTTTCAATTACCTCGGACAAATAATGTACAGAAATTCGGATCTTTCCGGAATGGAAGGGAAGGTGAATGTTTCGGATCTTCAGCAGGGCGTTTACTTTTTCAGGATAAAAACAGGAAACACGGAAAGAACCTGCAAGGTATCGGTTGTCCGGTAAAAAAATAGTTTTCAAAAAGAATTTATTGCCGTAAACTGGTGAACCAGAGAGTTATTTTTCTGTAACTTTACTCCTTTGTCTTTGTAGTAAATTTTTTAAAAATATACACCTATCTGCACTTTAGTAATAATTCATAAATATTTATCCACAGTTTCCAGTGAATATAAACCGGGAAATACCCGGTAATGCATATTTATTTAACATCATAACCGTCACAGAGACAGATAGTTAATATTTAGCGTGCCCCAAATTTGGTGCGCTTATGCCCAATTGTAAATTAAAAGTTAAAAATTACAATAAATGTATAAAAAATTTTTTTTTTCAAATTGTTTGTTCTAATTTTGCTAATTAGATAAAAAAGTAAACGATTGAAAATTTTTTCTTCATATAATCAATTAATCATTTTAATTGATCCCTTATATTTTCATTCTATTATTAACTAAAACAAACAAACCTTATGAGAACTGTTACAAAGTATCTATCAATGTTGATGGTCGTACTGTCGATATTGGTATTTGCATCTCAAACCAAGGCCCAAATAACCTTGATGACCCAGGGATGGGAAACCGCGGCTATCGGTACGACCCCGCCGACAGGTTGGGCAATAGATCTAATGGGTTACAGTAACTGGATATCATTTGCAGCTTCTGCAGGTTATCCTACCGCAACGCCCTATGAAGGCTCACGGATGGTCGTATTTGACTCCTGGGACGCTAGTGCAGGCACCCAGAACCGGTTAAGAATGACCACATCCGTTTCGACGACGGGCTATTCCAACATTACTGTCGATTTTGCCGAATATAACCAAACCGTTTTCACTGGGGGTGATGGAATAACTGTTCAGTATTCAACCAATGGTACGGCATGGACCTCGGCTGGAACCAATTGGTCTAACTACAATGCTACAGCGGGGTGGGTGATTCATACCCAGGCATTGCCCGTAGGTGCAGCCAACCAGGCATCACTTTATGTCGCCTTCCTGTTCACCTCACAATATGGCTATGATGTTTACCTTGACATTTGCCATATTAATGGAACCATGACAGGTAACCTTACGGGAACCGTCAGAAATTGCCTCACCAATAACTACATAGTAGGCGCAGCAGTAAGCTGCGGTGGCGTAGGCCCGGTTTTCACCAATGGTTCCGGTGTTTACACCCTCAATGGCATCTCTGCCGGTTCACAGACCATTACCGCCACCTTTGGAGGCTATCAAGCCTTTTCTGCTCCTGTAATGGTTGTTGGAAATACAACTACAACTTACAGTTTCTGCATGTACCCGCTCCCCGGCATTCTTAACGGTGTTGTAACAAACTGTGCCAACGGAAATCCTATTGTCGGCGCTAAGGTTACCTGGGGCACTTATTTCACTTATTCAACAGCAGGCGGGGCATACAGCATGATGGTGTATTCTGCCGGACCCAACGCGTTACAAGCTAGCAAGGAAGGATTTACACTGTATAATCAGAATGGAGTTTCAGTAACTTATCCTGCTCCTCCAAACACGACGGTAAACTTCTGTATGAATGAAGATACTCCTCCTCCTTCATCCCCGTTTACGGCAGCATTGAATCCAGGCCAAACGGCAGTGAACCTGAACTGGGGACTCCCGGTCGACGACATGGTACTGATCTATGATGATGGTATTCAGGACAACTTTGCCATCTGGGCAACCGGAGGCGGCAATAACATGGACGCCATGAAATTCACTCCGATTAGCTATCCTACAATCGTAAAGGGATTCTATTTAAATATCGGAACGGCTAACAACTACCCTGGTGGCAGCAATCCTTTCACCCCGATACAGGTGGCCATTTATAGTGAAGTAGGCGGTTTGCCGGGTAGTCAGCTTTCCACTCCCACTACGATCACCCCATCGGCTTATGGATGGACCAAAGCTAATTTTACTTCTGCTGTGACCATTCCCAGCGGAAATTTCTTCATCGTTATGATCCAGCTGGGCGCTTCAACCGCGTCACCCGGTATCGCTATCGACACCACCATTCAGCAGATGAGGAGCTACTCCAAGTTCGGTACCACCCCGTGGATCCCCGGACCCGGCAACTACATGATCCGTGCTATTGTGAACGGATCAGGCGGACCGCTCTTCCTTAATGGCCAGTCAGGCACCCCGATTACTGCTTCTGCAGTACCAGGCCTCATCTACCAGTATGCTCCTGCAACCGTAACCGGAGTAGAAGGCAGTCCGAAAGTATATTCCGAAATGGGATACAACCCGGATAACCTTATGGGTTACCAGGTATGGCGTTTCCTGCAGGGCCAGGAAGCCACACCGGCACTCTGGAACTCTGTCGGCACCCCGACCAATACAAATATTCAGGACAACTCGTGGCCAAGCTTACCCTGCGGGCCTTACCGCTGGGCAGCCAAAGCACAGTACACCTTCAACCGCTGGTCAAATGCCACGTTCTCAAACGTACTGGGCAGATGCTGGACCTGCAACGTAACGGTTAATGTTGACCTGAGCTGCGACACCGCCAATGCATTAGGCGCGCTTGTGAAATTCCAGAACGTGGATGTGACGGATACAGTCTATACCTATGTTATGACTGCTACAGGTACCCATACCTTTACCAATTTCTGGAAAGGTAATTATATGCTGACGGTTACCAAGTTCGATTATACACCCTATAGCCAGGGCCCGATCAGCATCATGGGCGACATGACAATAAACGTTATGCTGCTGCAGTTTAAGACGCCTCCGACGAATCTGCAAATATTTGATACCGATGCACTTGCTACTTGGAATCCACCCCTATTACAGGCAACGCTCTTTAATGAGCCATTCACCGGCGGGTTTGGACCAAACGGATGGGTTCCCGATGCTGGCAGCAACTGGGCTATCAACGCATATAACGGAAACCCGGGACAGTGTGCTGAATATTACTGGTCACCAGAGCAGTATAATTACAGCCAGTCACTGACCAGCAAGCTCCTGACAGGGAATAATTCACCAATCCTGAAGTTGCAGTATGATGTCTATCTGTACAACTACGGAAATACCACCCTCGAACAACTGGCAGTGGAAGTTTGGGACGGTACAACCTGGCATTCGGTAAAGAACTATGACAATAGTTCCGGTAATGATATTCCCTATACCACAGAAACAATAAATATCGCTTCTGTTGCACCAAGCGCTGGCTTCAAGGTCCGCTTCAGGGCATATGGAGTAGATAGCTATAACATTTACAATTGGGATATTGACAACGTGAAGATTATTGCCCAATCAGATGCTCATGATCCCTGTATTATCGGATACAACTTCTACCTGAACGGTGCCCAGGATGGGTTTACAAAGGATACCTTCTATTACATCCCACCGTCACATCTAGTATACGGCACCCTTTATCATGCATGCGTACTGGCTGTATACGGAAGCGGTTATTCAACTCAAATCTGCAAGGACTTTACCTCTCATTTCCTTTGTCCGCCAAACACACTGACCGGGACAGGAATAGAATGTTCAGCTTACCTGACATGGCACAAACCTAATTGCGGCGGCTGCGATCTTGTTCAATACAAATATGACGTCACAATGGGCAATGGTTTATCTGATGGGCCACCAGATATTATTCAAATAGGTAATTATTTCCCGGTTACTCCTGCAACAACGACGGGTGTGATAAAATCATTCGATATGGCTTTTAGTATGACAACAGGTACAACATCAGCCCAACCTTGTATTTTGTACGTATACGATGCTAACCATACCCTGATTGGTCAATCACCTTCTTTTGTAAATACGGGTGCTGTTTACCCTGCAGTTACATGGGTTAATGTTCCTTGCCCTGATATTCCATACACCGGGCCATTCTATGCTATGGTTGATTACAGCGTCACATCGACTCCATATAAAAACTGGTTTGATGTGGATGTAACTACTCCGCAGGTTCTTCCAAATGGTCTTGCTTTTTATAATCTTAGTGGAACGTGGGGTGATGCAGCCAGTGGTTGGGGATTAGCGCCTCCTGTTACATGCATGCAACGTGCCAATGTTTGTGTCACTGGTAAGGACAAAGATGCTATAACAACGATTGATCCTTCTCAACTGCCGGTCACCAACAATGTAACGTTAATTCCAAGCGCTGCCGTTAGTTTAGGCGCTAATGTGAATATTACAGTTGATCCGCCTGCTCCGATGGATGCACCTCTGGCCAATCCGGTACTTCTCGGTTACAATATTTACCGTAATGGAAGTACAGTGCCTCTTGCTACTATTAATAACCCGAATACTCTGGAATACTATGATTATAACCTGAATCCGGGTACTTATACTTATAAGGTAGATGCCTTATATAATATAACTCCGTTTAATCCTCCCTCAAATCGTGGTACTTCACGGAAAGCAGGGCCGGTCTCAGTTACTGCAACATGCGGCTATCCGTTACCATTCTTTGAACCATGGGATCAGGCAAGCTTCGGATACCAGCAATGGACCTTCGAGCCGAACCAGGGTAACTGGTCAATGAATACTGCTTTAGGAGACCCATTACCTTGCGCCGACTTCTCATGGCAGCCGATCCTTACCAACTATAGTACTTCACTGATCACCCCTAATATCGATGCATCAGCATGGACCTGCGCTAATATCTTCTGTGACTTTGATTACAAGTTGGTTGACCGCAATGCTACCGGGGATGAAAAACTCGATATCGATATAGAAGTCAATGGTAACTGGATCAACAAAGGCGAACTTACCAATACCGGGTCTGTGGATTGGACACTGAAACATATTGATATATCCGTAGTAAAAGGCAAAGGCTTCAAGGTCCGTTTCCGCGCCAATGGTGCGAATTCAGGCGACCTGCTGCATTGGTATGTCGATAATATTCATCTTTATGGTGTATGCCATCCTCCTGAAACCCTTACAGGGCATCAGAACCAGTTCACCACAACCCTTACATGGGTAGCACCGACATGCGGTGGTGGCGGACCTACTCCTCAATGGATCCATTGGGATAGCGGTACATACTACGCCGGTTTCGGCTATAATGGAGCTTATGACTGGGCTATTGCAGCCCGTTGGACACCTACTCAGATCGCACCTCTGTTTGGTGGATCTGTTACCAAGATCTCTTTCTGGCCGAACAGTCAATCAGGAAGTGGTAGTCCAACCTTTAGACTCAGGATCTGGGAAGGCCCGATGGCAGCCAATCTGGTTGTTGATCAGTTAGTCCCGTCGGTGACATTTGACCAGTGGAACATTTTTTCTCTGACCACTCCTCACCCGATTGATATCTCACAGGAACTGTGGATCGGTCTCGACATAAACCAGGGTGCTGCCGGCTATCCCGCTGGTATCGATGCAGGTCCTGCAGTCGATAATTACGGTGACTGGTATTATGATGGTTCTGCATGGGCTACTATTGCTTCTCTGGGTGATTCCTACAACTGGAACCTCCAGGCATATGTAGAACCCAGCAAGAAGGAAGCAGGCGCAAGCTCTGTCATCCTGACCCAGACCCCGGTTGACAATCCTAAAGGACTGACGCCAAGCATTAGCGGCATAATAAATAATGCCAACAACGCTTCTTTCAACAGCGGTTCCGGCAGAATCATGCCGAACAGCCCGATCGGATCACAGTTAATGGGGTACAATATCTACAGTACTCTGGATAATCAAACCACCCCATTCCATCTTGTCAATATCAGTGGTCCTATAAGTCCAACGACTTACCAGGATGTACATCCGAGCTCAACTACACCTACCACTACATGGAAGTATTTTGTCACTGCAGTGTTCAAGGATTCATTGGACCTGACAAAAATACTTTGCGAACCCTCTTCAGATACAATCACAATTACGTTCCCGGCTGTTGGTATTCCCGACCTGACGAACAACTCAGTGACATTGTATCCGAATCCTGCTAACGATGTTGTGAATGTTGTTTCAACAAACGACATCAAGACGATTGAAGTTCTCAGCTACATCGGACAGACGATTTACTCTAATAAGAGTGTAAATCTGAAAACCTTCCAGTTGAATGTTTCCAGCTTCAAGGCAGGTGTATACTTTGTGAAGGTTACCACGGTCAGTGGAACCAGAACCACGAAGATCACCGTGACACACTAATCCTTAATTGGAATATACTGAAAAAGGCTCGCTTCGGCGGGCCTTTTTCTTTATTATCTTTGTGCTCCATGATATCAGTAAATAACCTTTCGGTCCAGTTCGGCGGAACCCCTTTGTTTGATCATATTTCTTTTATCATTAATGATAAAGACAGGATCGGACTTGTAGGGAAGAACGGAGCAGGTAAATCGACCCTGCTTAAAATCATTAAAAACATCCAGAAAGCGGATGAAGGCGAAGTAGTGGTTCCATCGGGTAACACTATCGGTTACCTTCCGCAGGAAATGGTATCCGGCAGTACAAAAACCGTTGTGGAAGAAGCAATGACTGCATTCTCCGAGATCCTGGAGTTGAAAGAAAAGATTGAATCACTCGAGCATGAAATAAAAGTCCGCACCGATTTCGAGTCGGATGAGTACCACGACTTTATCCGGAAACATTCGGAAGCTTACGAACGGTTCAATTTGCTCGAAGGATCATCCATCCAAACCAATACCGAAAAAGTCCTGACCGGTTTAGGTTTCGACATCAATGAATTTACCCGTCCGATGAGCCAGTTCAGCAGCGGCTGGCAGATGAGGGTCGAACTTGCAAAGATCCTGCTGCGTGTTCCGGATGTAGTGCTCCTGGATGAACCCACCAATCACCTGGATATCGAGTCCATAGAATGGCTGGAAGCCTTCCTTATCAATTACAAAGGAGCTGTAGTCCTGGTGTCGCACGACCGTGCATTTCTCGATAATGTGACCAAAAGGACAGTGGAAATCTCCCTTGGAAAGATCTACGATTACCGGGCAAATTATTCCGGTTATGTTACTTTACGGGAAGAGCGGCTCGACAGCCAGATCGCGACCTACAATAACCAGCAACGGCAGATCCGGCAGATCGAACGCTTCGTAGAACGGTTTCGCTACAAATCCACAAAAGCGGCACAGGTTCAGTCTAGGATTAAAATGCTGGAAAAGATCGATGAAGTGGAACTGGATGTATTTGATGAGTCGGGTATTCATTTCCGGTTTCCCAAATCGCCACATTCAGGGAAGATCATCCTGGAAGCAAAACATCTTTACAAAGATTATCCACAGAAAAGAGTGCTCAATGATCTTAATTTTTCTGTGATCAAAAACGACCGGATCGCCTTTGTAGGAAAAAATGGCGAAGGGAAAACGACCTTGTCGAAAGTTATTGTCAGACAAACTCCCCATACAGGAGAGCTGAAATACGGTCACAATGTAGTAATCGGCTATTATGCACAGGATCAATCAGATTTTCTGGATCCTGACCGGACCGTTTTCCAGACCATTGATGATATTGCAACAGGAGATATCCGTCCAAAGATCAGGACCATCCTGGGAGGATTTCTTTTTAGCGGAGATTCCATTGATAAAAAGGTGAAAGTTCTATCCGGCGGCGAGAAATCCAGGCTTTCCCTGGCAAAAATGCTGCTGATTCCATCGAACCTGCTCATCCTTGATGAACCAACCAATCACCTCGACATGCATTCGAAGGACATTTTAAAGAATGCACTTATCCGGTACGACGGAACCCTGATCTTAGTTTCACATGACCGTGATTTTCTGAAGGGTCTTACAAACAGGGTTTTCGAGTTTCGTAAGGGTTCGATCAGGGAATACCTTGGCGATATCTATGATTTCCTGGATGCACGTAAGATCCAGGCATTGTCGCAGCTGGAATTAAGCGAAAAGAATGCAAACTCCGAACCTCCCCCCAAAGTATCCTTCAATAAAATGAATTGGGAAAAACGTAAAGATTTCGAAAAAGAGCTTCGGAAAATGCAAAATCTGATCACTAAATCAGAAAGTGAGATCGAGCGGCTCGAAACGGAAATCAAAAAAACGGAAGAAATGTTGGTTCAGCCGGAAAAATTTAAAGATAAAGTACTGGGAAGTCAGTTGTATAATGAATATGAAAAATGGAAGTCCCTTCTCGATAAAGAGATGAAGAAATGGGAAAATCTTCACCTCGACCTGGAAGAAATCGAGAAGAAGAGTCCGGATAAGTGATTTTAAAGTATTTGAAAATTAAAAATCCCGTTTTAACAGATCCTTGACAAACAATCCAAGCACTTTTTTGCTGTTCACATCCGCATCAATCCCATCACACGTTTGCAAAGCTTCAGAGAAGTATTTTCCGATCTCTTCAAGGGTGATTTCACTGATTTTTAGTGACTGATAAACTTTTTTCACCCGTTCGATCTTCTCTTCAGCAGGGATTGATGAATCCGAGAAACACTGATCCAGTTCTGATTTTTCTTTTTCAGGTGCAATTTCGTATGCTTTCAACAGAAGGAATGTCTTTTTTCCGGAAAGGATATCTCCTCCGATCTCCTTCCCGAACTTTTGTTCATCACCAAAAACATCCAGCAGGTCATCCTGAAGTTGGAAGGCCATCCCGATATTCTCCCCAAATGAATAAATTTTCGCGGTTTCTGCGGGTGGGGCTTTTGCAAGGATGGCGCCGAGCTTAAGACTACATCCGATTAATACAGCGGTTTTCAACCGGATCATTTCAAGGTATTCGCCAATACTGACCACTTTCCGGGTCTCAAAATTCATATCGTATTGCTGGCCTTCGCAAACCATGCGGGCGGTCCTGGTAAACTCCGATAATGCCAGGTGCAACACATCCGGGTCTACCTGGGAAAGGTATTCGCAGGCAAGGGCAAACATGGTATCGCCTGAGAGAATGGCAACATTGGTATTCCATTTCTTGAATACCGTTTCTTTTCCACGGCGGAGCGGCGCCCGGTCCATGATATCATCGTGCAGTAGGGTGAAATTATGAAAAAGCTCGATGGCTAATACGGCAGGTTGTGCCTTCTCAATATCTCCATGGAAGAGGTCACAACCAATCAGCACGAGCAATGGCCGGATGCGTTTTCCTCCGAGGTTCAGCGTATAGGAAATAGAGTCATACAGCTCGGCAGGTTCCTGTGAAAACGAAGCCGAATCAAATGCCTTTTTAAGGATGGCCTGCAGCTCGTTGATGGAATGCATGGATCAGAAAATAAAAGGATCATTGATCATGTTCAGAAGATATTGCCCGTAACCGCTTTTCACTAATGGCTGTGCGATCTTTTCCAGCTGGTCACGGTCGATGAAATTCATACGGTAAGCTACTTCTTCGATACAGCCGATCTTTAAGCCTTGACGGTTTTCGATCACTTCAACAAATTGGGCAGCCTGGAGTAACGATCCGAACGTACCGGTATCCAACCAGGCGACACCACGACTCAGCACACCGACCTTCAGCTTTCCTTGTTCCAGGTAGTATCGGTTTACATCTGTAATCTCATATTCTCCGCGGGCACTGGGTTGTATGTTCCGCGCCACTTCGAGCACAGAATTATCATAAAAATAAAGACCAGGAACTGCAAAGTTCGATTTAGGATGTTTCGGCTTTTCTTCAATAGAAATGGCTTTCAGGTCGCTGTTGAATTCAACCACCCCGTATCGTTCGGGATCATTAACATGGTAAGCGAATACCACCCCTCCTTCGGGATCATTATACTCCTGCATCAGTTGTGGAAGACCCCTTCCGTAAAAGATGTTATCACCCAGGATCAGCGCCACTTTTTCTTTTCCAACGAATTTACCACCAATCACAAAAGCCTGGGCAAGCCCGTTTGGAACTACCTGTTCGATATAAGAAAATGAACAACCCAGCTGTGACCCGTCACCCAGTAATTTTTCAAAGTTCGGAAGGTCATAGGGTGTAGAAATGACCAGGATTTCCCGGATACCAGCTGCCATGAGCACTGAAAGAGGATAGTAGATCATTGGTTTATCATAGATCGGCATTAGTTGTTTGCTGACAGCCAGGGTTAACGGGTGTAAGCGGGTGCCCGAACCTCCGGCGAGAATAATTCCTTTCATAGTATTACATTTTTGATTTCATTGGTCAATATTCTGTCTGCCAAAGCACCTGGAATAACCATCAATTATCACCCATTTCACATCACCCATCTCACATCCCACATCTCACATCCCAAATTCATCTTTCATTTTCCATCCTCATTTCTTCCCATCTTCTCCGGCTTTTTGCTCAAGAGGCAGCTGCTCCAGTTGTACATCATCATCATCTTCATAGAGGTCGAGAATCGGTTTTTTGAAGGATTTCGTCGTGCTCCATTGGTCAAGGGTTAACAACAATGAAGGAAGTATGAACATGTTCAGAAGGCCTGCAACCAGCAGTGTGAAAGAGATAAGGAATCCCAGGGCCTGTGTTCCCCCAAAAGAAGAAAGAACGAAAATCCCGAATCCAAAGAAAAGAACCGTGGAGGAATAAATCATGCTGTACCCTGTCTCTTTAAGCGCTGAAATGACCGAAGAAGGAATATCGCCATGCGAATGTTTCAACTGAAGCCGGTACCTGGAAAGATACTGTATGGAATTATCCACGGAGATGCCGAGTGCGATACTGAAGATCAGGATGGTGGAAGGTTTGATAGGGATCCCTGCAAACCCCATCAATGCCCCGGTCATCAGCTGCGGAATGAGGTTTGGCACTAAGGAGATCAGGATCATCCTCCATGAAGTAAACAAAAATGCAAGTAACATGGCAATCACAATAACCGCGAGCAGTATACTTTCCCAGAGGTTCCGGATGAGGAAATTGGTTCCTTTCAAAAAAACAACGCTCGTGCCGGTAATGATCACCTTGTATTTTGCCGGATTAAAGATGGAATCCACCTTCGGCTTCAGGCTCTTCTGGATACGATCGATATCTTTTGTCCCGATGTTGGCCATCTGAACCGAGATCCGGGTTACCTGGTAGTTTGAATCGATAAAATTCTTAATCAGGGTTTTTTTCTTCGATTTCAGATCAGGAATGTAGCTGCCCATGAAGGTCAGTTCACTGGAACTTGGCAAGCTGTAGAACTTCGGATCACCATTGTAGAAGGCCTGTTTTGCAGTTTTAATCACCTCCACGATGGATAATGCTTTGGAAAGTTCGGGAAAGGTTGCCAGGGTGTCCTGCAAGCGGTCGATACGTCTGAGGGTTGCCAGGGTCAATACGCCTTTCTTCTTTTTGGTATCCACCGTGATCTCGAGCGGCATGATCCCTTTAAAATTCTTTTCAAAGAAAAGCAGATCCACATATAGCGCATCCCGTTTCGGAATGTCATCTACGATCCTTCCGCTGGTATGCAGGCGCACCACACCAACTACCGCAATGAGCATGAAGATACCGGTTAAAAGGTAGATCGTATTTCTGCGTGTATTTACCCAGATCACAGCCTTATCGATAATCACTTTGGCGACGCTTGCTTCCAGGTGACGGGTATCTTTCGTTTGCGGAGGCTTAAGATAACTGAAGAAAATTGGCACCAGTGTTAGCGAAAGGATATAAACCACCATAATATTCAGGGAGGCAATAGCGCCAAATTCCACAAGAAGTTTGTTGTTGGTGATGATAAAAGCTGCGAATCCTGTTGCAGTGGCAGCATTGGTCAGCAGGTTAGCTTTCCCGATCCGTTCGATAACACGGGAAAGAGATTTCGCTTTATTCTGATGAATCCTGAATTCATAATGGTATTTGTTGAGGAGAAAAATGCAATTCTCCACGCCAATCACGATGATCAGCGGAGGGATTATCCCCGTAAGGATGGTGATTTTATAACCGAACAGAACGATCAATCCCAGGGCCCAGATTACACTGATCACTATGATAATCATCGGGAATAATACAGCCTTGTAAGAACGGAAGAAGATATAAAGGAACACGGCTGCTACCAATAGGGCCAGGAGCACAAATAACTTCAGCTCATTCTCAACTTTTATAGAAGTTTTTGTCCGGATAAAAGGCAACCCGGAATAATGAACTCCCGTGTGGTATTTAATCCCGAAACTATCTGCCGTTGCTTTTATATCGTCGATCAGGGCGACTCTGCGTTTGCTGTTGACCTCGTTCTTATTAATGGTAACCATCATGATAGTCGCCCCGGTCTTCTTGTTAAAGATCAGGTTATCGTACAGCGATAGCGAATAAATCACATTTTTCAGGCTGTCAAGTTCCTGCTGGTTCTTTGGTTTTTCCGGGCATATCGGCTTGAATTCAAATTTTTTAATGGAGTCATTCTTCTGAAGCTTGTACAAACGGGTATTTGAGAGAACTTCCTCCACTCCATGGATCTTCCGGACCTTATTGGAGAGATCAAACCAATCGTTGAATTTATTCAGGGTGAAAAGATTTTTATCCTGGATACCAATAAACATGACAGTACCGTCTTCTCCAAACTGTTTTTTAAAATTCTCATAAACGATCGTAGTAGAATCAGATGCCGGAAGCATCCGTACCATATCATACGAAAGTACTACTTCACGGGCCTTATAGCCCATAAAAAGAGTGAGGAGTCCGATAACGATCAGGATGACCACACGGTCGCGCAATATATGCCGGACAAGAAAACTCCACACAGTAGTAAAATTGGGGCTCGAAGTTAAGATTTTATCCTGAAAGTTAATTTGAAATACTGAAATATCTCACGAAACTCGGTAATTTTGCGCTGAACTGTTATCCTGAACTTTTAAAGTTATCCTTAATAAAAAGGAGGGAAGGATTACCTGTAAATCAAAAACTGAAATTGAAAAGAGTCCTTTTCATTGATTCTGTTCATCCATTGATCCGTGAGGAACTGACCGCACATGGATTTACCTGTGAGCTCTTTCCCGATCGGGGGAAGGAAGATCTGATGAAGTCCGTTCAGCAATATTTCGGAATCATCATCCGGAGCCGGATTAACCTGGATGAAGAGTTTCTCTCAAAAGCAACGGAACTGCGTTTCATCGGAAGGGTAGGAGCCGGTATGGAAAACATCGATGTAAGGGTTGCGGAGAGCAGGGGAGTGCTGTGCTTCAATTCGCCGGAAGGAAACCGGGATGCGGTGGGTGAACATACAACCGGCATGTTGCTTTCGGTGATGAACAACCTTAACCGCGCCGATCGCCAGGTGAGAGAGGGAAAATGGAACCGCA